>Ga0210059_1007470_pt1 | contig 17357 bp, 11 predicted proteins | sample Ectturendosymbi2_FD_188042 | JGI IMG/M metagenome (GOLD analysis project Ga0210059, IMG submission 188042) | Ecteinascidia turbinata endosymbiont from Florida, USA - Sample 2 (SPAdes) (version 2) | ecosystem: Host-associated > Tunicates > Ascidians > Unclassified | place: Key West, Florida...
TATCACACTTAGTTTTTGCATAGTTTTGTTTAAAAGCTGTAGAACCACTCTAAAGCTACGTTTAATAATTCTGAAACAAGTCATTTACAATGTGAAATGGACTTTCACACAAAAGCAAACTCCCAGACAAAATGAACAAATTTAACTTGCTTTTATCGAACAAAATTTTTTGTAGCATTAGCAAAATAAAGGGGCCCTCTTGATACAATGTAAACAAATACAGGGGTGGCCCCTATTTATGACCATATTTTGTGCACACGAAATACCAAAAATTGTGCCATGTTTTGGGGCTGCTTTCTGAGAATTTTTCCCGGGCTCGAAATTCTAATCAGTAGTCGTCTTATAAGTGTGCAGGGTGTGCAAAATGAGGGTCCGCGTTTTCAATTTACACACTGTGAGGGGGTCCCCATTTTTGGTTTACGCGCTTTAAAAAATTCTGGATTTACTTTATGATTGTCTTTTTATTGTAATGACTAAATAATAAAACTTAATTTGGTTTGCTACATGTTGTTATTATATTTGATGCATATTGGTGTCCACATATGCTCACGAACAGTGCGACGTCGGCCACTGGAGGTTGGCAGAAAGGCTAAGAAACCGCTAACAAAGCAGATTCGTGCTCAATAAATGTAAACAAAGAATTGCAATATGCAAAAAAATAAATATTGGACTGTAGAAGACCGAGAAAAAGTGTTGTTTTCAGATGTAAATCGTTTTTTCGTTCAAGGGAAGCACAGCAGATTTTTTCGGATCAGGAAGGGTGAGCAGTAAGTCCTGCCCATATCAATGCGTTAGTAAAAGACCTTCAAAAGAAGATGTTCTCGGGCAGTTTTACCATTTCAAGAGTAGGTTCGCTTAGTTATGCCAACTGAAGGTATGACGCATTTATACAAATACACTGATGTACAGTAATTGAAAAAAAGGCATTCTAGATATGGCATTCTAGGGCATTTCCTGATGGAGGAAAATTCCAATAGGATCTTGTCCCGTGTCGTTCGTCTGTAAAAGTGAAGACGATTTTCAGGAAACAAAAATTGGTAGATTGGCCTAGAAACTCGTCACATCTTAACCCCATTGAGAATTTGTGATCAATAACAAAGTCTCGGTTACAAAAATTGGATTGCATCACCATGAACAAGCTAATAGAAGCCATCATTCAAGTATGGCATCAGGACAGTAAATCAAGGAATACTGTCAAAAACTGTTAGAATCCATGCTAAAGTGAGTATCTAAATTCTTGTCCTTCTATTACTGTATTACGTTTGTAGAATTATTAAATTTGCTTTGCTAGTGAGAATTGCTATAGCGTACTATAAATGTGAAATTAGTTGTAAAATTCGCAAAGCAATTGTGTTACTGAGCATTCTTGGAGATAAGCTTGTGACTTTTTGAAATTAACTAATAACATTGATAAATGGTTATAATTAGGACAACAGTATTTTTGACCTACAAAATAAAATGTTGGCATTATTATTTACAAATTTAGACTTTATTTTGACCTATTAATTTCCTGCGTTTGCAACTGAAATGCGGAACACGAAACATTAAATGTCAAACCGGTAAGTCAAAAATATTTTTTCTGCTGAAATGAAACAACAATCAAAGTGTGAAAGAGGCAACTAAACTAGATGTAACAAACCATGGACGAAAATCAATCTGAAAGCACAAGAGAAATATCCAGTGTCAAAAAATATCTTGAAGTCACGGAGAAGGTTTTGCATTGCTATACTTCAACATAACGTACTGCTTCACAATATTGCTTTTAAAGTTTCCCTGTGCATAATGGAGCATTTACCAAATCAAGTACTGTAAGACCAGGTTTGTTGCCTTACCACGCCTACCCCATTTAATATTCAATCGTCTAGTAGTGGTCAAAACAACATTATTACGTCAGAAGTCGCAAAAAACATTATCTTTCAGAATTGCAACTAAACTTGCAAAATCACAGCAATATGTGTTATTGTAGCTTTAACATATTGATATAGAGAAAATCTCTGCTGTAAGTAAATTTTGATTTAACAAAAAATTTTGACTGTTTTCGACTTAATAACTTTGGAGTCGCTTATGGCATTAGTGTGGAATTTGATTTGTGGACGTTTCATAAACTTTCAAAAACGCAGGAAATTATGTCTTCACTGAATGTTGGTTGCCTTAGTTATAATCTAAAATAATAAATAAAGCATATCAAATTGTTGTTATAATATTGAAAAGCTAATGAAGCTCTTAATCAGTTATTTATAAGGGGGCCCGAAACAGGTCTCGCACCAGCACATATTTTTTCTCTCAAGGGCCCTGTCATCACACAAAAAAATTTCCAAAGTCAACATGTTGTGTTTTTCTGATTGGATTAGCTTGGGGAGACTTGCTCAGTTGCAAAAACCCGCGCGCGCGTCTAAACCTGTCAGCTAGTCCAGTACAAGCGAATAAACAAAACCTGCCCATTTTGGGCAAGGACAACAAAATTTTTAGAGGTTACCTGAGCAGGGTTAAGTGTCACCAAGGTCAAACCTTGAAAAATTCTGCGTGGCAAAAATGGTATGCTAGTGGGCGAACCTTAATAGAAAAATTCAATGAACAACGCAAAGGGGTGGGTATAAAAATTATTTCACACGAAGGAAAATCATGCTTTGAATATTAATTTGTGCGTTTAGTTTGACAAGCCATTTGTCTTCACAGGTGCCCAGAGAGTTAAAACTGTCTTGTCCAACAAACGTAACAGTGTAAGCTTCATTGATAGGTGTTTTTTATGATGCCGCGGAACACTGAATAGTGCCGCGATGAGGTCATTTGGTCGCTGTCACCCTTATTATCTGGTTGTTCGCAGTACCAAGGTACGTTGACCGTCTCGTGGAAAATTTGTTTCCTGTTTGGTCAACATACTCTTGATTGCATATCACACAACACATAAGTCGCCACATACAGTACATGCCATAGTTTGCAAATGTCAAGTTTGTTTCAGCGAGAAAGTTTTTTTTGTCAGTATTTGTGAAACAGTTGAGACCCTGGATTTGTTGCGTATTCCATGGCGACCACAGAATACACAGTGCTTGCAAGGCTCTGACGTTCGGTTTATTTGTTTGCCTTACTTATAGTGATGTGCTTGTAGATTGTAAGTTTTTGTTCAATTGTTGTAGGTCTTTTGCAGGAAATCATTGCCTTTGTAGTTAAGTTTATTCTTTCATTGATAGAGTTAATAGATGTGGAAAGGATGTGGCCCAAACCTATGAGTCATCTTTTTTGTCACATTTTTGGGGATGCACGCTTTTTTCCAATTTGATGTCATTGCTATCACGTCATTTGCCATGTCCAAAACAAAATAAATCATTGGATCATTTTTCCTTTAAATCGGTTTAGGCTGGCGATGTAATCTCTCTATTGGTTGGCTCTAATTAATTGTGTGTGTGTATGCCACTCTAATTAATTTGTGTGTACTTTTTTCCAGCGCAAATACAAAATTGAAACAGAAGTTGACAATTGGATTACCAAGTATGACCAAGACATGGGAGAAAAGCAAGATGAGTACGAACAAATCGACACTGTCTACACAGAAGAAAAAAAGCAATTGAGGTAAAGATTTGTCAAATTGTTATCTTTTAAGATTTTTTGGTAACTCGCTGTAAAAAATGGCCGTTTGGCCACCTGTTATGAGTGCTCAAATGGCGTCTTTTGAAAGTCTGTTGAAAGCTCAAATGTTTGTTTGCATGAACTTACTGGTACTGTGTGTCAATTTCTCAGTCACAGTTGAATTGCCAGCACTTTTCAAAATAGGTCACGGAAACTGCAAACCCTGGCTCTGTCGACGTGTGGGTCATTTTGAATTGTTCTATCAACCATTTTCTACTCCACACCATGGTGTCTTGCATTTTCCCATGCAACGTCATACGTCTCGTTGACACACAGTAACAGACTTTCTGCGAGACAGTGACATTTCCTATCACGTTACATGTCAAGATATCATAAGATTTCAATATGGTTAAATCCTCTCTCTGCAACCACTACTGTGTAAAGTGCATGGGACCCGGAAGGATTTTTTCCAGGGAGCGGGCAAAAGGATTATTTCCAGGAGGGGGCTAAGAGTGGTGAAATTTTATTTTACCAACTCGAAACAAAGAGAATCATTTTTTTAATCTCTAAATCCAATGGGTCCTTGCCCCATCTTTCCGACGCCCATGGAGAAGTGGCGTACCATTGCTGATAATGCAAAATTAAAAAGCTGATTGACACCTTTACCTAAATCACAAGTAGATAATTTAGAAAAATATTTTACAAGTGCTTTTCCGAGGTGTAATTTATTGCGTTCAATTACACTTGACCCCGTCACTGCTTAGACTATTGCTGCAAGAACTCACGCTTACAGACTATAAGATGTTACTATCATTCCCAATGCGCGCAGTGAACTGGAAGAGAAGTTTAAAGTTCTTGAAGAAGAGTACGATAAAATCATGGAGGAAAGGCGACTTGCGCGCGAAGCTGAAGAAGCCAGAAGATTGGAACTTGAACATATGGAAAAGGTATATGGATACACTTTAAGCCAGATCAGTGTTTCGCGGTCGGCGCTCCTGAACGATTCGAAGTTAATTGTTCGAATTCAGTATCGCAGTTTTGAAAGTCAGGTGATGCTGATCATAGTAATAAAAATTTTATGGACTATTGTGAAAAGGACATTTGGATTGTGAAGCCATAAAATATGTGGACAGTTTGTCGGGGATATTTTGTTCGTCGAGGTTTGGACTAAAAAATGTTTAAGATGTCAAATGTATGAATCAGAGTGGAGTCCAGGTCATCAGCGTCATTCGTGCTCATGGATTTCGCATAAGGTGCATATTTTAAAAAAGGTAAACTATGTGATCCACCCGGTAACGCTGATAAGTTTTACAAGACAAAATATATAGTTCCAATGCGAAAATTAGGTGCTTTATACATGAACTCTAGTCGTCCGGCAAACTCGTGTTAAATATTGTCGTACAGACTCTTCTTGTCGTTCAAGATGGTGCATTAACATTGCTCTATGACGTACGGTACGTAACAATTGATGAGAAGCTCTGAGGAGAACTCATCCATTATCACGCGAACGTCGCAGAACAATGGTAGTACCAGTTACTCTTCTACACGCCAGGCTTTCTTAATAACCCGAGTTAATAGACAGTTTGCCGCTCCTTCGAAATATGATCGTGTGAACGGAAACCTTCAAGCTCCGTAGAAACCAAAAAAAATAGAAGTATCAAGAGGACAATTCGGGGTCTGAGACTTTAAAGACTTATGAGCCCGAGTCAAGCTGTCGGGAAACGTTTGTTGCGTATATTTTTGAAACAAGTGACCCCGACCTCATAGATCAGGGGTTCCCAGCCTTTCTTTGACTATGTACCCCTTCAGTATTCAGACAGGTGAATGTGTAACACATATAATTTCTTAGGACAAAAATGCTGAGTAAAATAACAAAAATCCACTGAATTTTTAATAGAACTTCTTTTATATTTCAGAATATTTGGAAATAAATCATATATGTATACTTTTTCCCTTCTATTGCTAACCTTACATGTACCCCTAGGAATACATGTACTCCAGATAACCCCAGGCACCAAACGAAAAAATGCATTAACTGCAGCCACGCTCAATGAGTTAGTAACTGTACTTAGTGAAGATGGTGTTGGCGGAAACTCAGTAAGCAAGCAGGTATCGGTTCTGCATCGGATGAGTGTTAGAGTCGCCACTGGTAGAAATCAATATTTCAAGAGAAATATGGTCAATTATACCATCTTACTAAAAATCATTCTTTTCTACAGCTAAATTCCATTAACGTACTTTTCAGGCCGCCATCGTTGTGCAAGCGTTCTTTCGGGCTTACAAAGTGCGCAAGGCGCTCAAAGCCAAGGCCAAGAAAGGAGGCAAAGGAAAAGGCAAGAAAAAGAAGTGACACTTGTCTATTTTGTGCCCGTCGCACATTTTGCTTGTTGGAAAATTCATTCGTCAAGATAAACACTTATTTTCTAACCAACAGTCGATAAATGTTTTTGTTCGTCAGTGGCTTTGTGACGACTACGATTCTTTACATTTTATTTTTAACTGAATTTTCTATTCTGGCTGAAAACATCTGTCAGGAGAGAAGTCCTCGTATGGACTTCGTACAACAAAGATTAGACGTGTGCTGATGATGCGTCGTCAGAGATTGCTCTGTTTTGGTGCAAAGACGTTTCTTATGTCGCCCAATATAACAAGTGACCTTATTTGCTTGTAACTGACGCTCGTTCAATACGGAAAAGCTACTTTCGTTTGCAAGAACTTCTATGCAACTCTAAGCAGCCTTCAAAGATATTTAGGATTACAGGTGTATTTGGTAAATGTCGCGATTACATTTACACTTTCTGAGGATAGTGTAAACAACGGTCAGCGATAAAATCCAAAGTTCTCAATCGTAGTACGGACAGTTTCTACCAGTTTATTTTCGTAACAGAGCAACCGACAGCTGACTGCGTATACCTCACGTCGGATATGAAGAAACGGTACACTGAAGGTTAGTTTTAAGCAGTTCGAAACAACTGATTGCCACTGCAGGCCGTCGAAACAAGCTGTGGCTTTCACATGTTTTGTTGCATTCGTGCCTTGCACGATATTACCCGTGTCGCCTTCCGGTCTGAACGAGTTGTCATGCGAGTGTAGGACGATCGCTTGCAACGCACGAAAACGCCGAATGCTCCTGTTCATCGTGCCAGAGCAACGTGGGAGTTGACTGCTGGTGGGATGACCGCCAAATTTCCCGGTCAACAACTCGTTCAGATGCATCTCCAAATATTTCACCACGTCGTCGCTGCTGCCATTGTTTCACCACCTCAACGGTGGTTACCTTCCTTCATTTCGCATGGTGACCACTTCTTATGCCGTGAATACTGAACGACCTTCCGGTACAAACCAGATTTTCTTCTTCATTCTCTCAAAAGAAATCCGACGCTTTCTGTCTTGTTTTGGTCGGAATATTGAGAAGATTATCAGTGATATTCGCCGTTGGGGCTCCCTGTACAACACACGCTGCATTATGCGATGCTACCCATAGAAAAAACTTACTAATTTTATTATAAATTGCAGATCAAGAAATATAAAACATTTATTCACGGCAAGATTTTACTGTTTCAGTTAGAACAGATCGGAATCTGCAACGCTTCTGATTTGCCATTTGGGGAGCCAATTCAAAACTGACCCATCCAAAGCCTAGTGGCAAACAACCACCTTTCTCTGGCGAAATTACACTGTGTTTTCGCTATAATGACCAGCTCTTTCTAGCCTCCCTGCTAGTTATTTAAACTAACTGGGCAGCTAACAGACTTTCAGCTTGTTGTATCGCAAAACTACGACTCACTTCGTTGAGATGTGGTTCACAACTGTGAAAGATAATCGCGGTAAATAAAATACATGTGCTGAGACCAGATACAAACACAGACTTGCACAACCTTGGGCGTTTTCCTTGAATTTGGAGTGGGGGTCTTCGCAACTGGCGTTTCGTTTCCGCGCCGAGATCTCTGCGAGGGTGTTGGAGTGTAGCTCGCTTTTAAAGCCTTGTCAGTTCCTAAATAAATGACAGTTAGTAGAAGGCAAAACTAAGTGGAAGCACTGCGTTGTTTAAAAGCTATTAGCAGACTTCAGAAGGTTAGGTTACGCCTCACTGACGCATTCCTCAAAAAATATTTTTTCCGAATTCACCAGAAGTGGAATGCAGCAACACAGCTCGTTTTCACGCTAATAGATCGACCGTATGTACTGTTTCACAACACAACAGCACAACTTGAAAGTAAAAAATTCAACATGAGGCTCCACTGCGCACTTCGTGAGGCGCTAGAGTCCAATGATACGCGTGGCTATGAGCAGCAAAAGTACATTAAAAAACACTCAAAACTGCAGAAACGGATTAAGCGTTAACGGAGGTCTAAGGCTAAGTAAATCTAACTAAAAGTGTTTACTGTTACATCGAGAAAGCAGAATGTTGGGGCGGATTGTCATAAACCTACCATGCGGCCGGCAATGAAACGAGAAGTTGCATCGACTGCAGTTAAAACCAACAACCTGCAAATGCTTCAGAAGTAATCGATGCGAAGCTGCGAAGTTTGCCTTTTCGATACATTAGTGTTATTCTATGGTTTTGCTTTCAGCGCTGAGCAACCCATCAACATAGCTTAACACGGCAAGGTGGAATTTCACGGTCGCATTTGAAATACACATTGTAACCTACATGCGCGTGATTGTAATACAGTATTTCTTAGCGAAACGAATAAAACACACATAAAGGTATTCAATACCAACCTAAGTTAAACTTTCTGTTTACAAGCCGTCGTGCTGCAGGAGACAACGTACTGATACGTTCGGAGCTCATCACTGAACCGGTGCGCGGCGTTCCAAGAACGCTGGCTTTCATTTGTTTCAATGCAGCTTCCTTCTTGGCTCTGCAGTCAAACGTTTACACAATGCTGGGCGTTTCATTTTAGTAAAACTTAATCAGACAATGAAGCAAGACAACGGCATCCACCTCTTCTTTTTCGTGTTTGCATCCACCATTCTGTGCGTCAATCTGTCTCTTTCGCTTTCATCCGGAAATCGGAAAGACGGCCCCGGAGTGAACGCGTCCAACCTCCCCGGAGTGCTTTCAATTTCGCCCCAGGTCATCAAAGGTGATTCGTTGACACCTAAAGGCAGCCAATATAGATGCACGCCTTTAGTATTTTCGTGAGGATATCAGCTGATTGTAAGGTTAGAAACCTACAGCGCAGGGTACGTTGCGCGATTTTCAACTAGAAACCCAAAATGACAGTTTCCAATGGAGGTAAATCGTGGATTGATCAGTGGGCAAGACTTGCGACAAAAAGAAATGTCGCAAAATGAGCCACGCATTTCATGTAATTTTCATATCACAACCGCGAAAATATACACAAGAAAAATAATGATCAAAACATATGAAGGCAACGGTAGAATTCAGTAAAGTTCAGTTTTCTGTCCACTTGTGATGCTGGTATTTATTCACGAAACGCCTGGATCATTTTTTCAATTTATGTTTTGGCCGCTACTTTTGTTGTGAAAGTTTTTAGGACTTCCGTTTGTCAAGTACAAAAAATACATCTCGACACTTCTCACAACACTACACATCGTAACGATTCAAAATGGACTAAATACTAAGTCTACAACATCTAGTAATCGCTCTCTTCGAACCTGGCATTGGTGAAGGCGTTGCAACAAATCCATAGCCTCCGACTCGGGGAGACTCCATCGGAATGATAGACTTTCCATCAGGACCAACTTTTTCTCCTTTGAACACTTTGCTTTCAGATGCAGCCTGGGCTAGCGCTGCTTTGCTGGCATCATTGCTGAATGGATCAGAAGCAAAACGCGTGTTTTTGTGTTCAATCAAGCGAGGTTTTTTAAAAACTCCATCGTTCGGGTCGTTGATTCCTACAAACATAATTCGTATGAGATTGGACGTTTTGCCAACAAAAAATACACAAATCGTTTGGTTACAGTAATAGTCACTCACCTTCAGGATAATACATCAAAGCATTTTTGTTTTTATACTCCCACGTGTGAACGGGAGTAACAAGCCTTTTATTTGCTTGGTCCACTTCCGACGTGGTCTAGATACACAACAGCAATGGTGATAGCAATTTATATTTTCGAAACTTTTACGGCAGTCATGGCAACTAACCTCTGTCGATTTCCCATCTCCAATGGCAAGAGGCTGCGACGAAGAACCTTCAAGTTGCAAAATGTTCTTTGTCGTCTCAGCGTGCCGCTTTTCCGCTTCGTACAACCACCCATGTTTGTCGCGACGGGCTTGCTCCGTTCTGCGATACCAACTTAGTCTCGGTCAACTTACGCAATCGATCTCCTAAACTACAAACCAGATTACTGTTATGTGGGAAAATGTTTCTCAGGCCGCCTTCCACACAGGCCCGTAACTAGGGGCAGCAGGGGGCTTCTCCCCCTGGAAAAATGTGTTGGACATAGTTTCAAAAAAATGTCGGCCCCTCAGAAAACTCTTCGCCCCCCGTAGTGTCCCAAGCTGGTTATGGGCCCGCTTCCACAAAAAATATAAATACGAAACAAAAGTCGCCTGCCTTTCCATGATTCCATCAAACGATTCATTATCTTCGCTGGTGTATTTTGACAGAAATTTGTCGAGGCCCACTTCTTGATCCTTTTGCTTCACTTCCGGTGCTGAGACCGCGTCCGCTATTGCGGTTTCATATCTGGCACAAATAGGGTATGGTGACTTTAACAGCTTGCCTACACACAAAGAAAACCGTGTAGAAAATAATCTGTTTTATTTACAGCACGAATCAACCAGTACAGAAAGTACCCAAAATTATTGTTAGTGTTGTTCTTCTGCTGACTCTTCTCCAACGTGGGTCTCTTCTCTTCAACACAAGGTGTTTCAAACGCTGCTGGAGAAGGTAAAGGGGTGCTACCTGAGGAAGGCAGTTATTATACATGCTTTCTCTAACAAATTGAACGAAACAATTTACTGAACCGAGTCACTGAAAAGCATAAAATATGTTATGAATTGCAATGCATTTAACAGCTTTGTGGCAACAGTTATCCATTATATGCGAGCTTGTCAAATATCCACGCGATGAATAAGCCACAACAAAAAAGTTCCGGTTGTGTACTATTCAGAGCAGATGTAACCATTAGTACTGTACAACTCGCTTGAGGTTGTGTGAAAAAAATTTCTTATGGTAAACAAAGCAAATTCATCTTCATATGGACTTCCCAGCAAGTTTTTTTAATTCAGTGTAATATTACACTTTATGAAACAAGTTTTATATTTATAAAACAAAATGTTATTAAAAAAAACGGAAACTGTCCACTGGTTACCAAGTCTACGCTTACCATTAGTATGCTACTTCTGTAACTTGCAAAAAATGTGTGAAGTGCAAAGATTACTGTTTTCACAAGTACAAATAGCAAACATTTTCATACAACCTATGAGAGTCCCAGGTCGGCTTCCAGAAGGCTCAACAGCAGCATACTTTAAAGCAATTTGGCGCATTTTTTCAAAATCCTTCTTTTCTTCTGCATCCAAGTATTCCTTCTGGTCCGTAAGTTGCTCATGGTCAGGGAAAAAGTCTCGAACTATAATCTTCTCCACATGCTGAAAAATATGCAAACAGATAATTTTCTTCTGTTTCCCTACCAATGGAATAAAGCAGCAAACAAAAGATAACCAGTAGAAATTGTATATGCACAATCTACTAATGAAATCAAATTAACACATGCTTCAATTAATGTCCATGACTCTACAAAAAGAGAACACACACATGACATTAAACATATAAATTTCAGTTCCATTAGATAGCATTAGTACTTCAGCTCTACTGATCATTAGTACTTAAGCTTTACTTTAGGTCAAGTAGATCATAATCTATTCATTATTATCAATGACCAAGTACCAGTGTATTGAGTAGCTGTAAGTCCATGAAATTTAGACATATGTCAAAATTGCATCATTTGATTTTACGCATTGGTTTAATGCGTCAAGAATTCATACAAAGTGGGAACCACAGGCTGAGACGTATACCGTATTTACTTGATTGTTAGCCATCCTTGTTTGTAGGCCACACCAAATGGTGTTTAAAAATTAATGCAAGCCACCCTTGATTGTAAGCCGCGCTTGAACATAAGATACCTAAGATTCTGAGATACATTCGCGTTCTTGGCAACCCGGTAATGATGCTTACACCACTACAACTTCCTTCTGTTCATCATAATCCCTCCTGTGACAGATGTGCATGTGATGCTGAAGAGAATAGAATGTGAAGAGAGTTTCGTTCACAAAACGTAGCCAAGAAAAGTTTGAGCGTCATCTATACCTTTCGATAAGGTAAAGAAATAAAAAATGTAAGCCGTCCTTGATTTTACGCCGCATGAAATGATGATTTAAGAAATTTATAAGCCACGGCTTACAATCGAATAAATACAGTATATTGGATAAATGCATAAAATATTCTGGCAAATTCCATATGTGATTAGCCAATTTCATCTGTATTACAAACTTGCAAAGCAATCTAAAATCAGTCAGATTCAGGACAATTTCACAGACTCTTGACTCCACTGATCCAAACTTCAACGCCACAGCCCTGATCTACACAGAAAATTTCTTGCTATGTGTGAGTGTGGGATGCAAGTCAAATGGGCTACCATGGAAGATTAAGGTAAGTGTTTTTCAAGTTATAAGTTTTTTCCCTGAAATGAACGAATGTACAAAGCAAATGGCCTACCAACATGACAGATGCCATAACAAATTCTTGTAGTTGTAATTACTGTTTTATGTGACATATCTAGACTGCATCAGTGATGAGTAGGTGATAGCCTGCAAATCTTACACTTAAAACACCTCTTACAGTAGAATGCAACCACAAAAACATTGAAAACAATCAACACTAAGAATATGGATAAATTTTCTTAAAAATTAGTCGCACTCTCTTTTAGTCATAAAAACAGTAATTCTGCAAAGTACGCTATAAATAACAATGTCCCACTGAAATGTCTTTGAACCATGACGATGACCTCAAAACCAATAAGCTTGCCTACCAGAGATGAACATGCCTAATGCATCAGGCTGTTTATAATTTTCAAACTTATATTCACAGAACACATCCTTCAGTGATATCATCACGAATGAAATAAAATTTGTTCAATTATATGAATGACTCTTCACTCAAATTCGAAAACAATTTAAATTTTTTTTCTTTGGTTTTTAGACATCATCAAAATAAAACAGAGTTTAGATATGGTAGCAACATACTTCAGTGTACGTTTCTTCATCAAGGACTTGCTTCTTTGCATATTTCAGATAGTTTAAATTTCCATTATCTGTTTTTGCAACAATTGCTTTGTTCATTCTTGGACTACTCCACAAAATAATGCAACAAACTGAGAACACAACTTTAGCCTACGCTTAAAAACAAATGCAGAACAAGTTTAATGGACCACAGCAATAATTTTTTGGCACAATCATAGTATAACAAAATTGGAAGTTAGATAGTGAATTTAAATAATGGAAAATTATTCTTATCTTTCCATCTGATAATATCATTGGTGATGCTATGAAACAGTGGTGTCACTAAGTAAAGTTGCAAACAATTTGGTGACAATGCCGTCACAATGTCATGAGGCATGACCTGCCTGCCAAAGTTCATAACTTTTTTGGGATTGCCAGTCATGCAACAATGTCCTCTTTTATGTCACATGATGTACCACAATTGACATGTTACACAATGTATGCAAAACACAATCACTCTACTAAACTAATTCATAGATATGGAAAACAAGAAAACTATTCCAACAGTAGCAATGCGAAAAATGTTCTCTCCATTCAAGTTGACCTACTGCATTAAGCAGTACATTGCATATTACAAAGTGCTTCGTATTGCTATCAGTGTTAAAATAAAACAAGCACACTTTCCACATTCAGGTTGTCATAGCAACTAATCTACTTTATTGGCCTACGATCCTGTTACCAGGTTTCCTGCACATCTGCTCAATCTGCTTGGTGTACCATCCGAGAGAAAAAGATAATTTTTGTTTGCTTCCAGTTTAATCTGAAGCAGGATAGCTTACATCAAGGATGGGAACCTGTTTACTACCACATGCCACATGAGTTTGATTTTTATGAAAATTCTATCTTTATCTTCTTTAACACTTTCAGTGTGGGGTGACACACCTGTACATCATGTGTTTTTATAGAACAGATATGGGTGGACATACTAATATGTCTTTGGCCTCTATTTGATACTGAATGTCATCTTTTTCTTGTGAAAGTTTGTACATTTATACACAAAATCTGTGAAGAGAAATAGCACATTAAATAATGGAAACACTTATTTAGGCTTCAATTACAAGGTGTTTTGTTTAATATATATGGTAAACTCTCATCAACAGCTTTGTGTCCAGCTTGTTTTCACATGGGAAGACACCTGGTACTGAAGTGCTAAGATTCCACTATAAAATCTACGGGTCAAATCTACTAATACAATGAAGGTTGAAAACAACATATATGGGTATATCACACAATACAAAATCACATTCAGTGCAGAATTTATCTGGCTCCACAAACAGCCGTAACAATTGGCTGAAATTCATACATGGAAAGCAATGGCATGCTGCAAGTCTTTTCAACAACACTCACAAAATCTAGATGCAAAATAGCTTTTATGACATAACGCTGAACAGGAGACACTACTGAACACACTCCCTTCAAGAAAAATGAGAGTGGGATTTGACTTGTCAGATGTGGAGAATGCCTTTCATGAACTATTGTAAAATAATCACAAGACTTTGCAAAGATATATTGCAGGCAGCTGACTACTGCAGCTGTGTCTAACCCAAATGGCTTACTAAGCCAAAAGTTATGTCAACTTAACCAGGCCGCACACTGAATGACATATTAATGAGGGCCGCACATAACGCAGTGCAGGGATGTAACAAGGAGGCAAGGAGGTGCAATTCCCCAGGTGCCGAGTCATTATGAGGGTGCCAAATCACCGTGGGGGCACCGAATTGCTGCAGGGGACACCGAAAAGTCCCAACAATGTCAAAAGTACCATCTTCAATACACTACATTTGCTTCCGAAAGACCTGTTTTGAACATGGGGCACCAAACTTACTTCTTGCCCCAGGCGCCACCTAACCTCATTACGCCCCTGAGTGAATAGCTTACTTTGATCTTGGCAAACTAAATTTAGCTTTAGCATGGGAATCCTAACTGTAATGCTAACAGATGTGATAAAGTGGCACTGAGAACCACCTGCATCAAAATTGTCATTATGAAGATTATCAAAATAAGGAGAGGTTGACAGTATGTACGATACTTTTACTACAGCGAAACCCTAACTGGGACACACAAACCCTTTGACAGGGTCGCGGGTTGGACATAGCTGGACTACTGCAAAGTTCTGTGTGCCAGCTTGGAATCAAACATAAAGGCAGCTATACATTCTGTACAAAACAGTGCCCCACAAGAGGGCTAGTGAAGATCTCCTGTTGGTAGATGCTGAAAACGCATTGATAGAAAATATGAAACAGCCCCCACTCAATCTACACTGACTTTTACAACAGCTACAACACCCCAGCCAAACACACAAACAAGGTGGTTTGGCATGCTATTGGCAGAGGGAAATAATCCAAGGGGATAGTATGGCAATGTACCTTATCTCCACATAATAACTGATACCTGAACTGAGGGAATAATCCAAGGGGATAGTATGGCAATGTACCTTATCTCCACATAATAACTGATACCTGAACTCAGCAAAGCCACTACAACTGTAAAACACGTATTGTTTGCAGATGATAGCTTAGTGATTGGATCAGTTGGGTTTGTTGCCAATAGCACCAAATAGACGAGATTCTAACACCAGGCAGTAGCTATATAAATAAAATGCAACATATTGGAAGTCGAAAGTATAAGACATAGTTGAATAGAACTAATAAATAGAATAGACTCTGCAACGCAGCATATTGAAAGTGCTAAATTGAAGAGGTAGTTGAGCACAGCACCGAATAGGTTATACTTCTTCTTTTGAGCAAGTTCTTCTATCCACTGCTTGGCCGTGCTAGATTTAGGGCCAGGTGTTGAGCAGCCGTTCAGTTGTCGTATTGTCCAGAACTGTCAGGCCGTGTAGTCCATGAGGTCGATGGATTGGACATTGGAGGACAACATGGTCGACGGTTTGTTCTTCTGTGCCACACTCACAGGTCGCAGAGGAGGCCATACCCCATTTGTACAAGCAGGAGTGGAAACGCCCAACACCAGTACGGAGGCGGTTAAGTCAGACCAAGGCTCTTCTTGGGAGGGTCACTCTAGGAGGGCGGGTACCAGTGTCTGGAATGAAGATGAGGAGTCTTGTGGGGTTGTCCACCCACTCCGCATTCCATTGGTGATCCACCCAGGGCACCGCACGTATGTTGTTGTTGTCAGAAAAACTGATGGGTTGTTGTGCGGCAGGTAGAAATGGGTGTCTCGATTTGAGGCGCCGTGCATTTGCACTCGATGGACAGGTGAGTGCTGAGTGGAGCAGGTTTCCAGGCTCCATGGCATGGCGTCCTAGAGACAGTGTGGCTCCATTGCGACAAAGCTCAGCAGGTTGGATGCCTGCGAGGATTGGAAGGCTATCTGCTGGTGTAGGATGCAGGCATCCAGTCACAATTCGCAAGGCGTCGTTGATGGTGGGGTCGATGAGGTGGGTATGAGCACTGCGGCACCAAACCGGAGCACAGTACTCTGCAGTTGAATGCACTAGGGCTGGGATGGCTGCATGCAGCATTGTTGCTCCAGCACCCCAGCCGGAGCCAGCAAGCAGCCTAAGGAGTGCGATGCATGATCTTAGCTTTTTGCAAAGTGATTCAAGGTGTCAACGATACGTGAGCAACCTGTCCACCATTACCTCGAGGTATTTGGGCTCGGAGCAGAAGGGCAGGGTTTTGTTGTTGAAGTTGACTTTAAGCTCACGTTTGGCTTCCTTGTTGTTGAGATGGAAGACTGCCGACACCGTTTTTGTAGTGCTGAGCTTTTGGTTCCAAGTCTGGAGGTATTCACCTTAACGTTGCCATGCCCTTGCTCAGGGCCCCTTCCACTGCCTACCAATCTCCATCAGCATGAATGATTGCTAGGTCGTCAGCATATGTATACTTTCTGGAGATGGTGTTTGGCAGGTCAGAGATGTAGATGTTGAAGAAAAGGGGCACCAGGACAGATCCCTGTGGGACACCGTTATTGAGGCGTAATAACCTGCTCGTTTTGCCATTTCCGGTGGTGTGGGTGAAGCTGCGATTGTCAACCACCTCCATGATCACGTGGACCATGTGTCTATCGGGCAGCAATCGCAGCAGCTTGCAGGTGAGGCCACGGTGCCATACAGTATCGTAGGCTGCTGTGAGGTCGACAAACACAGCTTCGGCTTCTTTTTAGCTGAAAAGCTATCCTCGATGTCCTGTGTCAACAGGGTGACTTGGTCTCCGGCTCACTTCCCGTGTCAAAACCCTGCCTGCTCCTGTAGGAGCAGTGGGTCGATGATTGGTTCAACATGAGCGTAGATGAGTCTTTCGAGGATTTTAACCCTTTAACGACCGCACGAGCCAATAAATTGGCTCCCTCTTTTTTGGCCATAAATCGCCAGCTGCTAGAGCTAGAAAGCTGTTCAAACCCTCTACAGATTCAGCATATCTTCTAGTTGACATCAACAAAAAAAAATTTTGTTTTGGCGTTAGTTGGGGCGAACGTCACCAGTGGGGGTGTTTTTGCATTTTTTTGGCCACCTTTACCTGGCCCTGGGCCCCAACCAATTGACCCATTTCTTTGGCTTAAGTTTTTTTCAGAAAAT
>Ga0210059_1007471_pt1 | contig 17357 bp, 14 predicted proteins | sample Ectturendosymbi2_FD_188042 | JGI IMG/M metagenome (GOLD analysis project Ga0210059, IMG submission 188042) | Ecteinascidia turbinata endosymbiont from Florida, USA - Sample 2 (SPAdes) (version 2) | ecosystem: Host-associated > Tunicates > Ascidians > Unclassified | place: Key West, Florida...
CTCATCACTATTGTTTTGCAATATCACGGCAGAGCTATGTAGTAAAGGCCTCCGCTCGTGGTCACCGGAGAACCGCTCCGTGGACCCCAAGGGGTGAGAAACCCTTGTTTAACTAATAAAGACTTGGCTGACTCGTTAAAACTGCAGAACTTAGCGCAATTCGTTCGATTTAATCACGCTTTTAAGCTTCTAATAAAGGAAGTCTTTCGTTTAGTATAGCTCCGATGTTTCCTTTCCTTCTTTCACTGTTCTCCAGCTTTACCGCTTAGTAAAAACTGATGCCAACGGGGCTGCCGCACCACTCTCGTTCATTCACATGCAAGTAATGCTCAAAACAAGCGGCATCGCACCTTTTTATTCTGTTTCGTATTTGCTGACATGCTCTGCTTGCCATCGAAGTGTGCTATTGTTATCTTGTATGTATGGCCCACACAGTTCTGCACCACACCTGCTGTCCTATACATAAGGAACGTTCTCCCTAAAAGCAAACCGTTGGTCTATGGATGAAATGTTTGCTGCTTGACAGGCTCCCATTCACCCGTGCGACTGATGTCAGCAAGAGGCAAGCAAACGCGTGTCGGACCACTTCAGTTTTCGTTGTTTTGTTTGTCTCGCAGCCGCTCGAGTTGTGCATTACGCGCAATAACCCCATTCCGAGCGTTATTTAGACAAACCAAGCGGTGCGCGTAATGCATGCGTTGTTTTGATCTTACTGACCTGTGGTTACAAACTCAGTGTGTTTGTGAAAACGTCTTGTCGGTTTTTGAGTTGACCGCTGCTATCGCTATTCTCATCTTTCTATCAGAATTCCTTCCACAGCGGAACTGGTCTTTCCAAACGACAGTCTAGCTTCTGATTGGTGCCGTCTGTGTACCGCAATTAGGTTCTAACCGATTGCACCAAGTCAACCGGAGAATATAGCCGCACGTGAAGCTTTCACGAAATTAATCAACGAAGTCGTTGCTGTTAAAATCGAGTCGACGTGTAACTTTGCTTGCTGTGTTAAAATTGATAATAACCAGGGCTGCCAACTTTTATTACAACGGATGTACCAAATCTAGCCCAAAAATATACGAAATATATACCAAATTTATCTGTAACAAAAAAACTTCAAATTTAATTATGTTTTTTGCATGGTTTTCTACAACTTCAGTAGATGATCAACAGTTGCTGTCGAGCAGTGGCACCACAGAGTTAAAGCTGCAAGCTCAATTTCTACTTCCGTAGCTTCAACAGTAATAGATTTATTAACCACTGGAAAATTCAACATTCCAACACCTGCAAACTGCATGTTCATTTTTTGAGGTCCACCGTATTAGTATGCTGTATAATAGCTGCTATGCGGTTTACAATTTTCTTTTTGCACGGTTTGCAGAGGACATGTATGCAGAGCACCAACACAATCCTGCTTTGCAAGTCATGCAAACTATTAGCCTGTCTTCTCTAAATCTTCTTCCACTCTCATACGCAGCTTACCAACCTTTGGATGCCATTGGATGACTAAAAATGCATACCTAAGGCTACGTTCAGTTTTTTCAAGACTTCTCAGCTCTCTTCCAGTCTCGTTCTCGGCTTGGCTTACCCAAAGTGCACGCTTACACCAATGTTAAGCAAAATCACTGAGATTTTAATATATAACTTCAACAACAACGTGGTTTCTCGGTTTACGCTTTGCAATATAAATAATAATTTGGTTTAAAGACTCAAGTAAACACACTGACAAAACTATACCAATTTTTTCATATATACCGAACCAAAATTCGTATACCGAGCTCTTTGACAATACACCAAATTTAGTATATATATATATAATGTGTATAGTTGGCAACACTGATAACAACTCTGTCGCAAATGCTTGAAAGACAAGTGTCTTGTCCATTTAAAATGTGCCCAGATATCTCAAAGGAATTAAGCGTATTTTTCTAGCTAGAACTTCAACAAACTTCGAATTCAGAAAGAGGCGTATGTTTCCTGCGTCACTCACCTGCAATATGCGCTGAATTACCTAGGAAGCATTCACCCGTCACTTCACGCAGTTGTTCGCTTCCTGGACAAGAACAGATACATTGCTTGTTGCCTTCATGACCTAAATCTCTGCATCGCTAGTTTTCGCGTGACCGTCAGCGTTTCTAAATCCGCTTACGATGACCGCGCCCTTGCGTCGATTCGCACGGCTCGTTTAAAGCTCGAATGAACATTGTGGTCTGATTTTCTTTTACCGTTTCGATCGAGAACGTTCGCTGTCGGTCTGTCAACACGCTGCTGTCAGCCGACTGCCGTCTATTCTTTTGCAGATGCTCTGAGCATGTGAAAAATTGTAAAGACCGCGCTGTTTCAACAGAAATCTCGCTCTGTTTGGATACTTCGTTATTCCCCGCTGTGTTCTCGGCTAACCTATTGTTTGATCGCGTTCGCCAGGCGCAGATAATGTCGACCATTTTTCGTAGTTCTGCTTGAAACGGCGAGTTTTTCAAATGTCGCTTGCGTTGTCAATCGTTTTCATCGTTTGTCGTCGTCGTTGGTGACGCCCTTACGTGTTACGGAAGAAAGGCCTGAAAAGTGGGGACCGGGTAAGGCGGCCTTTCGCAAACGTTGTATTTTTAGCCAACCACGAACAGCATGGTAAGTCTTAATTGCGTTTGGTGATCGAACGTTTAGTTGCTTGGCGTCGCGTCCTACTAAATGAGACCGCCTTCGTTTTGACCCAAATCCCGATTGTGTGAAATCAGGATTGCCCTTAGTTTCTACAGCGCACTAGCTGCGGGTAGCAGAGATTTTATTCAAAACTCGTGACCTTTGCAAGCAAGCTAAACAAACTAAGTTGATCGTTCGACTTTTCGCAAGGTGCACATGACTCTTCAATCGTAATTAGTTTGACTGGTTCTACTCGCAGTGACACGGATTAATTTGAACGTGAAACACGTCAGCTTTTCATTGGTTAGAATCGTTGAAGACTGATTCATTTCACATTTAAAGACAACAGCAGTCCGATTTTTTTGCAATATGATGTATTAAAACACTGATGGACGCTCTTGCAAGCAGTTGGTTAATCTTCCAAATCATCCATAAATCGGCGTAAACATGTAAGTACCGTCCAGCTTCGACTTGATGGTTTCAGGGCTGCGAGCCAGAGCCGTGGCAACAGTGTCGGTCATGTTGTCGTCGAGGATCGAAGCAACGTAGCTCCATGATTTCATGGGCAGGCTGTCGTCAATCAGGCTCCCGGATAAAAATGCGATGTGGTAATCGCGATATGCAGATGAGGTGTCGGTGTGGTCAGAGCCGTCGTTCAGGTCGAACCACTTGTCCGGATAGTGCGAACTGCTCGGGTCCGCTTGCAGGCGGATTTCGGTCAGGCCGTAGACCGTGATCACGTCGCTGGCGGCCGCCGACGCCAGGTTGTGGCACTGCCTCAACTTCAGGCTGGTGACGTGGGCGAAGTTAAGCAAGTGCTCCAAGGTGGTCTTGGCCGAGTCGGCCAACGCCGATTCGCAGCAAATCACCAGTGGGTCATCGTACCACCATGTCACGCTTTCATTTGCGCTCGCGACATCCGCGATCGCGCTTGCGTTCACCTCCTCGCACGAACTGCACCTCCGCAGCACACGGCCACAAGGAAATTCGGCAGAACAGCTGCAATTATTAACTGTAGTTTCGTTCGTTGTCGAATCAACTTCGAATAGCATGATGGTGGTGGCTCCTTGACAGATTGAAGCGCAGAAGACCACCGTCAGAACAGAAGCAACGCGGTGCATAGTCATTACAAAGGCATTTACTAAAGCTAATCGAAATCTGCGAAGAAGATACGTTATTTGCAGAGTTATCCAGTTTTTTGTTGGTGTCATTTTGGTAATGCCACCCAAAATTTCAGGATATTTGCAACGACTTTCTTCACTCGATAGCTTGGTGACAAGGCGAGCATGTATTTTTTGTAAATGTTAAGTTTCTTCTTCTAGGAGGCGGTATGGCATACTTCGCTTTCCCTAACATTTGATCATGAAACGGTGACTCTATCCTGAGAAATATGCAAGCATTGAAGCTGTCTTGCCATCGCACTCGTTGCTAACCGCGCTTGAAGCCTGTCGCTTGATCAGAACCTCGCCAAGCCTGTATCGTCCAGGTGATGAAAGCAGGACGGTTTCCTCCCAATGCGTACTAATTTTAATGCGATTTGAACTACTGACGTTGCAAAAAACAACATATATTATTCTATCAAGGTACATTTTTGTATCTCAATTTTTTTTGTACTTTTCCACCCAACCAAAAATGCTACGGTAGCAAACATTACTACGAAACGATTCGAAGAAACTCTCCAACGATTCTAAAATATATGGAAGAAATACAGTGTAATTATCAGTAAACCTGACAGCTAACATTAATCTTAGAGCTCCCGTTGGTCTCGTTAAATATCTTCCACCTGTGATTTATGTCAATCGATGCACCAATCTTTGGGGCTTTCGAGGCGAAAAGCTGGACTGTCAGCAAAAAGGGGTCTATCGTGTCAGCGTGATAAACCTGTTTGTGCTCATTAGCTATTCCTGGAGCTCATCTCTCGTGTACCACTGAGTTGTGGAACTTTCGTTGCCAGCCCACCTGCCTGGTTACACTCATCAAATGCTATCTTCGTGACAGCTTTCGTGTGTCCATTTTCATTCAAGCAGCTTCAGGCCTGGCCCATGGTCGAAGGTTCTAAATTTTTATCTCACACTCGCGGCTAGGCAGTGACCATGGGCTGAGCTTTTAGCAGCAAACAACATTTTCTCGAGGAATCACTGTCAAATCTGCTGGTCTTACGATTTTGGCAGCGAACTGGCATACTGACGAGCGACTAACTAACTGGAACGATGAACGATATCTGGTGTTGGTTTATATCTCTCAGCGTGCGCGTTTGACGCCAGAGCTCCCATTTTTGGCTGTCAGCATTTCGGGTTCTTCGAACCGCAGTGTTTGGAACTTTGTTGCCCGAACACTGCGTAATTGGCTGTACTTTCGCACCTGCATACCGGCTTCACGTTCGCAAAATGAACCCCTTTTGCGGTAGCGTTTGTCACAGTGGATATCACTGATAGAGCACACAAATTGTGACTGCAACGTTTGGTAACATTTACAAAGCTTTCGCTCCGACGATTGTCAGCAAGAACACATTGTCACCACAAAGATCGTGGACGCGAACACAGCATCTACCCCGAATCTGTTGTCGCGAAACGTGCCAATAATTTCTGTGTACAGAAAACCTGGAAGATTTTTACGGCACACGCCGACCACTGTTGGAATCTCTCGTAAATCCAGTTGCAATAAAGCTGCTTGTGTTGTATCAGAATGAGACAATCGGTCACTTCCTGCCTTAACTGCCAGCTGCCTTTTCTCTCTGCTGTCCCAGGTTTTCCACCTCGCTGGCGTAATTGTTTTTTTCGGAATTCAGTCTTCAAACTAATTTCTGAAACGAAGATAGGAAGCGCTCGAGTGTTATCTATCCTGGCGTAGTTGTTATGCGACGTGTTTTCCGTAAGTGTCGCTTTTGTTCGCACTCAATTAGTTCACACCTCGGTTGCCGCACACAAAGAGCCATCGGAAATCCTACACCCGTTTTCGCACCGATGTTGATGTTGCTGTCTCAACCGCTACAGACGGATTTTGTTTGTTCTTTTTAGTCTCGCAACAAGATAGCTTTGCAAATTTCATACGTCACAATGTTCCAACGAACCCCACTTGGTTCAATGTCCCTGGCATGGTTGGTTTACCGCTTTGATTATATTTTAGAATGACGTAAATTTGTTTGCAAAGCATTGGAATCAATAACGAACGGCGACAAAATATTCGAACACGTTTGGCAACGTCACTGTAGCGTGTTACACACGTCATATATATATATTGGCTCATTTTCGTTGGCGTTAGTCAGTTTAATTGACACATTTGTCACTCGAATGTTCATTATTTCCCAGCTTGTTTAGCTCCAGAACCTTCCAACGAAAGAGGAAGAGGTTTCAACAGACACCTTGCTTTGAGACGAAGCGCGTTTTGTAAGCTGGCATGGCGCGCTTGTGCAGGGTGTCGCTCCAGTCTGGACGCATAGAAAACCTGATAACTGAAACTTTTTGACCTAAGTGGATTGGAGGATGTACCATGTTGAGTGGGCGCCTCGTTCACGTGACCTTAGCCACCTTGAATTCTTTTGCTGGGCTTGATAAAGAAGAAGCTGTACTCACGGGTGGAAATACACGTGATTGAACGCATAAGGAGTGAATGCGTTAAAATCGACGGGAATGTAAACCATGTTAAAGACTTCATATTGTAATATTCCAATTAAAAGTTTGTTGAGAATTTCATTTCGTGAAAATATGTGTTTTCGCAAATGTGTCCAGACTTCAGAGACACCCTGCAGTGCGACTGATCTTAGCTGTGGTTGCGTTCGCGTAGCGGATAATTAGAGCGAAACCATAGGATCCACTAGTGCTTTTGCAATATGCCATTCTCGAATGCTGACGGCATCATTTAGCTCTCGCTTGCGGTTCATAATTTTCTGCGGAGGGACTGCGTGTTGCCGACAGCGTTGCAGACTAATGTTTGCTGTGCTTAGCGATTGCGAGAAACGCTGGTGCCGTTCTCTGCGGATGTTGTGTATACAATGAACGCAACTTCGCCAATGGGTTGTGGTGCCGCTGTAAAATAACGCATGGTCTCGTACTACTAACTGTTAAATGTAGTGCTGCCCGCCGCCATGACTATGCTTGCACGGCCAAGGCCCTAGATCAGGGTTTCTCAACCTTTGGGCCACGGAAGAATTGTTGACGGGTCACTGTTTAGTATTATTGAAACTGAGTCTAGTATTATTGAAAAAAACGTTTTGCAAGTTTAACCTTTGAATCGAAAAGGTTAGTAGCTCTTCAGCTACAAATTGGGCGACATGGAAATTTCCACATAGCCTACCACGTTGTGCACAACATGCAGTTATTGAAGGCATTTTGAGGCAGACAGGCGGCTCTTGTTGCCATGAAAATGAAATCTAGAAGCAAGGTCAATATGGAAGATGATTTGATCTGTGCATTACCATGTATTGAGCCTCGAATATCTATGCTTTCTAACAACAAACAAGCTCAGCCTTTACACTGATTGTAGCGCACGTTGTGTTATCAAAAGTGTTTTGGTTGTTTTTTTTTTACTCTCTGCATGTGCAACAGTTGTTCCATTAAAGAAGCTGTGTAGTTCGTGGGCCATGGACCTTCCATTTGTTTATTAATTAGGCCACAAAGGTTGAGAGCCCCTGCCCTAGATCATTGCAAATGACGGCTTTCGTGATGTGTATCAAAAGATTGTACTAAAAGTTATGTTTACATGCGCCTTCTTCCAATCGATTGCCAATCGACGCTTCCTCTACACTGTAATACATGCTTGCATGGCTCAGTTTCCATGTATCAGACAAACGTAATTTTTGGCTCGATGTAGCTTTGTTAGTTATTTGTAGTAATTGCAGAATAATACTGCACTATTGGGTTGTAGCGTTGGCCATGTAACTTTTGTAGCTGTTGCGTAGCGTTTCTGATGTTAAATTGTATTGCAGTGGCGTTGGAATTGGTCCATAAAATCCTGGTATTGCGAAACTCAACTTCCCCGGCAAGATGCCGATAAAATTTTTTCCAGAAATTGCGAGAAACATCCCTGAATATGTTCGCGCAACAGTTCGGATAGTGCAAGATTTCCACATGCACGCGATCATTTCTACTTGTTTGTTTACGGAGCCTTTTCGGCTTCGAGACTTCCCTGTGCCTCATCGGAGCTCGGCAGCTTTGACGTATGCCACCACCCATCAGGATTGCCAGGTTGTCATGAGTATGAAAAGCCACATTGACCGTAAAAAAGCCAAGTACAAGATAAATGCACAACGACAGTTTTAAACGACGACACAAGTTGCACAGCACTTTTAAAATACAATATATACCTACCAGTAACGGAATAAAGCTCAGTCAATTCATAAGCGTCTCGAAAATTTTGGTCTTGCTAATGAGTAACTTGAAACAGCAATACTCGAAGCATGAAACAGGAAAACTAAAAAATTATAAAATTATAATGCAGAATTTCCAGATCAAGAATGTAACATTCTATGTCCAGAATCAATGTTCAGAAAAGAAGTCTGCAAAAATCATGTTCAAATCTGCCAAACTAATATACAAATTGAATTGATCGAAAAAGGCCTTTCATTTGACCCTTTTTCAAAAATAAAAAAATCCGAAAGAGCTAACAAAAAACAAAACTTACAACTTTGGCCTCAACAAAGCGAAACTGGCAACACTAAATCAGAAACTGCTGCCCATACGTGTGTAGTGGTCGCTGATGCAATCACAATCTGTCTACTTCTTTTTTTACCTGTGATGCCCTTCATCGTTCACGTTGCTGATGACTGCTGGTTTTCAAACTACCAGTGGCTCCATTCGGTTGTTGAAGGCGTACTTGTCATGCAACATACTGGATGTGTGTGTTTGTGCAATGTGTTGTTGGAAGATGATTAAAAAATCACGCAAACAAAGAGCTTCGGGGAAAACTTGCAGTTAGTGTTTTTTAGCAGTTTGGAAATATTTGCTCAAATAACCTAAATTTATCCGGCCTAGAGACCTCTCTACAACAGCCAATCTTTCTAGCAATTCAGAAATTTGGTCTACTACGCTGAATCGTTCAAAGTTAAGCACTCACATGAAAAAATATTTTTCAGTGTCTTTAGCGTCAACTGATTACCTGAGCGGCAACCAGGTCGTCCACACCGAATTGGCAGAGGTTCACCTGCTGACGGCCGATGATGTCTACGACAACGTGACGCCAGCTGGCTGCTCTTCGAACTTTGGAATTCAGCTCCAAGGAAGTGTATTCACCACAGAGATCCTAAACACACCGGTGATCAGTTACATTGAGCCGGACAGAGCTGCCGATAAGTAAGTGCCTACTTAGTGAACGTCGCGGAAATTTTTTTGAAGTGATGTGTTGCTTTTTCATACTACACAAAGTATGGTGGTATGGTTCCCATAGCATATTGGGATACTCGGATTTTTTTATGCTAGACATTGCACCTAAGATTTCACGATAATTTTGTAATACTTCGGTAAAGGTGTGTAATCATAGGGGTAGATGAGGGCAATATTCTACTCTGCAGCTATATTTCCCACTGTGCTAACTCCCCGATGCACTTAGTTTTGTGCATGACATAATGAGAGTTTTACTTCATTGTAACCTAAAGAAAGTAGAGCGAATCCGTATCGCTGCTTAAATTATAACAAATATAATTCCCTCTACACGAGCGTGGTCAGTCAGCGTGATAACCGTTAAAAGCAAAAGGTGCAATGCTGCGTCAAACCCTATTCAGAAAAAGTGCTTTGTGTTGCTGGAATTTTGACTCAAAATTTATTTCAAGCGTTAAGTTCGTATGAGGCTTCTCGATAGTGGTCTCTTTTGTACCAATCGAATTCCAGGTGTGGGGTTCTCCAGGCTGGAGACCGCATTACGTCAATCAGCGGTTGTCCTTGCGAAGGCTGCGGTGTAGATGAGGTGTACGCGATGTTGACCGAAGCGTATTGTATCGGCGAGGTAACTGGGAGTTTCTTTCAGTTCATGTTTGCGTGTTTTCATTGAGATTTTACAATGCGAACTGAAGGTTTGACTTGAATAACTAGCAGTCAAAAAGTGATCTATACCGTGCGTTTGTGCTCCGAAACTCTTCAATTTATTCGAAACGTAAATCGTCTTCCAACTTCGCGATCCTCTTCAACGACTGGTTTCGTGCGTGGCGATTTTTGCAGCGCTGGCGCGATAAGATCTTATGCGCTTCGGTTCAAATTAAGGTTGTTTTGGAAATCGAGTTCGACGTCGCCGAGTCGGTCGTGCCGAGCAGCGGCACTTTCCACGCGAAGCTACCCAAGCGAAGAGGCGTCGACGTCGGCATCGTCGTGACCAGTGAGTGAACTGTCGTGCTGCAAGTCTGCGCAGTTTGATGTCGGAACGACTTAAGTGTGCGAAAGTGGAAAAAGATCACTTCGCCAAACACCACAACAGGCCGTGGCCATATTTGAAAACAATTTGTCTGGCGTGGCCGGCGCGCCGGCGATCTGTATGTTTTCTTAAATCTCGACCTAAGAACTCAAATAGCGAAACCAGGCGCCATTAACGAGGGTTGTGCAGCGATGGAAGCAAAGCAGAGGATCCCGCGTCTTGTTTTACGCTCAGAAAAGCAGTGTTAGGATCTGTAGCAAAATGTTTAAGTTCTTGTGATCCGTGAAATAACCACGCGCATTTCTGGGTTATTAAGGCTTTGAACACATGCTTTTAAGTTGACCTACAAGAAAACATTCGATAAAGTCCTTCGGGTGGCGGCCATGGCATGTTGCAGGTTTCATGCGCTGTTAAAACCGCAAGCACTCCCGCGTACATCGCTTTGCGTGCAGGATGTGGTTCCATGTTCGTGTTGCGGTAAAACTCTGCCTTCGGTTTGCCAACTATTGGCTCGACATGCAAAAGACGGCTTCACCGCTGACAGCAGCAGTTCGAACCCGCTAACCGTAGCTGTGCACAACATCCTCAGAACGTGGAAGTAAACGCGATGTGGCGAACCCAAAACACCGGATGTCTAATTCCTTGGCAGCTAACTGCTTGTTGCGGTATATCTCCTCAGCTCTCACATTCTTTGATTTTGCGTCAGACGCTGGTGGCCGGTTCAATAATGACGACGGTCTGATGATATCTGAGGTCAAGCGAGGTTCAGTTGCACACCGAACCGGAACGCTCGAGGCCGGCGACCGTCTGTTGTCCATAGATGGTGTACGCTTGGAGGGGTGCTCGCCCGACGATGCCCACGCCCTGCTAGCAAGTGCCGAAGACGTTATCCGGCTCAAAATACAAAAGGATGAAGAAAACTTAGGTATAATTAATGAAGCTTCTCGACAGGCTAGCTATTCTGGACGCCACTGATCTAGTGAAACGGACGCGCAAATCCTTTATTACTCCCATAGTTTCTGATCCGATGTTTCACCACCGTCCATTTGAATTAATTTTGTCGGATTCCAGTGATTTACAGACATTGTGAGTTCTTTGATACTGTGGTATTTTCGACTACTGATTCACCCCCACTTGTTTTTATTTGCAGAAGAAGCCGACACGAGTGGTGCTATCACTTACACAGTGGAACTGAAAAGATACGGAGGACCTCTCGGAATCACTATCTCTGGTACAGAGGAACGATTCGATCCAATCATAATATCAGGAATCACGCCAGGGGGATTGGCTTCTAGGTTGTTATGTTTGTTACTGTTGTTGCAAAAAGTGAGGTTTGCATGCTACCGCTATACCATGGCGAAGACTGAACACATGATTAGTCAGCGGATGAGCGGACATGTTTAGATTTGCGATAAATCGCCATTTCTAAAGAAAATATCACTTGCTTGTGCCCGACCTTGTTTCAAGACGTAAGGAGCATATTTACTGACGAAACGTTTAGAAGCAGTGGTTCGTTTGTAGTGCAGCGCGCAGAAATGGTTGCCGATATGTTCTGCAGGACCGGGGCGATTCACGTCGGTGACAAGATCCTTTCCATCAACAACGTGCCCTTGCGTGCCAAGCCGTTGAGCGAGGCGATCAGTCTGTTGCAAAGCGCCGGCGAGACTGTGAACCTGAAAATCCGTCGTCAACTCGCTGACCCGGAACCGAAAGTTGGCGGCGACCATCATTCACGTCAACCTGCCCGCGACAACCTGCTGCACTCCTCCACTAACTCTGCTGCTACGAGCTCCCTGCACCGAAAACAGATCATGGTAACCGCGACCGTACGCTCGGTTTGTATTGATTCGGTGTGCGAACTTATATTTGATGGATTCCGTGTGAGCCAAGGCGGCAACGCTCCAGGGGTCGTCACTCACGCGTTGTGCAATATTGTTTGCGCTGCCTGTGTCATTCCCCAGAACAATGGAAACAGCGTGTGAGGCACTAAGCGCGGTACTAGTTTGGAATTTTTTTTTGGCGAATTCCTGTTTTGGGCAGGTCAGCCCACGGGTTCTGAGCGTTGTGCGAGGTGATCCATCTTAATTCCCCGCTTCGTTTCAGAATGAGGCCATTTCCGAACTGAGCGATCCGGAAGATGACATCCTGCCGCCTCCCATGGGCCCTCTGCCAGACCACGTTACGACATCGCGCAACACCCCCGATCTGCGCCCTTCGGCTGCCTGGAAAGACAGGGGAGTGCGGCCTGGTCCGGCCGGCGCCCCAAGTATCGACAGTGCAGTGGAATCGTGGGAAGATTCGAGCGCAGACACGCAACGCACGAGAAGCAGCGCAGGTCGGTGGAGTTTGATGTCCCGACCTTTGCAATGGATCACGTGGCAAGGAGTAAACCTGTTACGGTTTTCGCACGTAGCGGAAATTTTTCGTTGTTCTCTTACCCCTCGCTTTGAAGTTGCGCGCCAGCGTGAATCAGACACGGTATTTCTTGTACGGCGGTTCAGTTGTTAGCGGCCAAAGGACTTTTGTGCTCCGTTAAACAGGCAGCCACCGTAAGTTCGGTCCTGGATCTCCGGCCCATCATGAATCGAGGTTTGACGCGACGTCTGCGGCGCGACACTTCAGCCCCGAATGGCAACAGTCGTCGACCACCTCCAGGCTCAGCAAGCGAAGCAGTGACCCCCCTTCGTCGCAGTTTAACAGACTGCGAGAAAGGTACGGTGCTTTTGCTTTAAGCAAAACTTCAAAACATGTTTTTTTTTAGCTTCGAAAAGAAGAATCAAAATGTTTTGCCCGCACCAAGCATTCGATTTTATTCGCTAGTACTTGAGAACAGCGGTGTAAGTTATTATCATTAATTGATGTCGCAACGTGCCGATGCGCGCGATCATTTCTACACAAAATTCATCTGTCTGTGTAAGAATTCTTCTCTTTCGGTCCTGACAGTGTGCTGCTTTGGCTGCAGGTAAACCTAGTTTCAAGCCGTCGTGACTTAAAGTGCTGTTCTTTTAGTGTTTAACAGCTCGTGACCGGCCCTTTAACAGTTGGTGACTACATATTGTTTCTCTGTGCAAAAACTGGAAGACCCCTCAAGATTCAGTTTGGTGCTGCATCAATACCTGTGGTAGCGCGTGGCTGCGAGGTCTTTGTTTTCGTAAAAGCGCGAAAGTCGTTTTTATTTTCGTTAACTTCGTCAAGGTTCGAAACGGGAACTTGTCGAAGTTACTCGGACACTTGGGGCACTAGAGAACAGATCCAAGCGCGCAACTTCAAGTCGCCTGACAGAAGGTAAATCTTTTTGCAACACGTTGGAAACCGAAAATGAAGTAGCATATTTTTAAACTGATTGCGCTGTGAATGTTTTTCTTTGCGCATTTCATATCAGCCGCAGGTGGTCTGTGTTGATGTTCGTTTTTCCGAATTGCTCGTAAGCTATATACAGTAATATTGAAACAAAACTTATTTGTTGTTCTGCAGCGTGTAATAGCGGAAACAAAACATGAGTTTTTTTCCTGGATAATATTGATCGATAGAATCTAGCAACTTGCAAGATAGTTACTGGCGACATGTTTCAAGTGCAAGTTCTTGTCTGTCTTGGAGCACCTTATAACTTGGGAAAATATGAGTTTTCTGTCAGCATTTTGAGTAGGTTGAAAAAGTGCAACCCTTCGCAGAATAGTAATCAGATCGTGAAGAAAAAATCGGTCTACGACAGGGATGCGCCCTGCTGCACGTGTTGAGGAAAATACTATTGACGACGGGCAGCGCAGAACCAAATGCATTGGCAAATCTAAACTACCAACGACCCGATGTGTTAAAGCCTTAGCCCTTTGCCAGACAACCACATCAAATGGCCAACTCATCGGAATTTTTTTTCCGATTTAAATCCCCGCACTCTTATATTCAGTTAATAAATCATCATCATGTGGTTCTTTCTGTCAGTGTCAACTCAATTTAATCAAAAACTTTTAATGGCTTGTTGTTGCAGCAAAAATTCAGTTGCTGATTGGTTACGTGCGCTCGAGGATTTGCAGTCTGTTGGGCAGTCAACTGAGTATTTGCAGGATTTGGAGGTATAGCTCAATAAAGTTGATATGCCATAATTTCTCGGGCAGTTATTTAAATCTGTTGCATTTTTCCTATTGTTTTCTTTTTAATTTTTACCACTTTTAGTGCCTGAGTTGTATCTGTTTCGTTTATCATCTCTTTTCTTCGCTTGTTGTCGACTTCCCGTGACGCGGTCCGCTTTTTTGGCAGCTTTCATCGCACAAACGTGTGTTTCAGGACAAAATGGCCGCAACCACCCTGGACCGCGACCGCGGGCACCAAACCGCGACCATGAACCGGCACTTGCTGCCGCACAGCGAGAACTACCAAACGCCCAAAACTGATTTCAATCCTCAACGTGCGGCGCCGCTGCAAATATATACGGTTAGTGAGCGGGTCTGGCTCGGTGACGGTTTTCTTGATTGATTTCTTACGCCTACAAACACCTACAACGCTGCGATCACTACTTTTTTCGTTTGAGTTTGGGGCTGCACACAGGCTTAACTTGAAACAAGCATGCTAAACCCTGTTCAAAACCGATTTTTAGTAAGGGAAGAGATGAACTAAGCATGCATTAGACTTCGCCTACCCCTAGCCGCTATTTCGTGGCTTCGAAGTAGTTTTACGCAGAGTAGAAAAATGTATTTTGTGTGCAGTGGAGCTGTGTGTTATGTATGCACTACGTGAATGCGTACCATAAAGCCATACTTAGGTGTCTTTGAAATGCTGGCCCACGGTTCAGGCAAAGCCTTCTGATGGAAACGCGTTAAAGCTTTATTTTCGAAAAAGAAATCTGCGCTCCGAAATTAATCGTAACATTCAAGTTGTATCAAGTTTTAGGCAGAAATCCATGAGTTGTGTAAAACGTTGGTTGCGTGAACCGCTGGAATTAAAGACGTTTTTAGGATATATTTACCGTAGATGAAGTTCCTTTTTTCAATAGGTTTTTATTTTTGGAAACGAGAAACAAAATTCACTTTCGATATCACTGTTTTTAACTTGGTTCTTCTTTAGTTACCATTCTCGCTGCATCAACCATAACTTTGGTACTGACTAATAATAATTTTTACCATCCGTTACGTACGTATTTATCCGAGATTCGCTTTTGCGTCTGTGCTAAATGCTGAAAAAATGAAGTGCATGCCGGTGCTTCATCTTGAATGCCGCGAAAAGTTTGAAGATCCTGGGGGGTCGTTGAACACCGGCACTATTAAAAGGTCGCGAAAGCAAGACTTGCTCGCGTTTTCCAAAGGCACTGTAGATTCCGAAAATGCAGTTCGATATGCCGTTGTACAAATAAGCTGGAACTCGCCGCTGTCTAAGCCTACCCAGTTAACGTACGATTACAGTGCTTAAAACTCAGATACCAGCTAGCAAGAAGTTAGTGGCGATGTTTTTCTTTAAAATTGCGTCACTGGCCGCCCCCTTTACATTCCAGTTGACACTAATCAAAGACAACCGAGGCGAGGACTTCGGATTTTCATTGTCGGACGGACAAATGGAAAGAGGCGTCTTCGTTCACACTGTTCGACCGAACGGACCCGCGCACAGAGCCGGGTTGTCGCCCTACGATCGTATTTTACAAGTAAGCTGTTATGAAGGCGTTTTTGTTGTTACCTCCTTTTGTGCTGGAAGCACTCAAGGGATGATCCAGTTAATGCCAGAGATCGACTCCACCTTTTTTACGTCATATGAACCGCCCCAGCGCACCACAAAGGTCAGTCGCACCGGGTATTTGTTTTAATCCAAAGGCACAAGCTGTCGCGGCCAGGCGCCCAACACGCTAAGTTTCGCGATATTTGACCCTTGCATCATTCATTAGCTTCTGTTCATCGCATCGGTTTAAGCCAGAGGTGGGAAACCTGTTTACTATCGCGGGCCGCATGAATTGTGGAATGTCGCTGGCGAGATGCAAACTCAATTTTATTTTCAAATTCTACCTTTATCTTCTTAATAAACATAAGGAAAGAAAACTATGTCAAGGAGCGAGAGATAGTTTTCGTGGCTAACTGTGTACGTGTCTGCTTGTCATTGACTTTCGTTTTGACGCGATGTTGTGTTCTAACTTGGGTAACGAAAATTCTGATGCGGGTCATATTAAATGTTCACACGGGCCGCAGGCTCCCCGCCCCTGGGCTAAGCGACCCTGTTTTTTCCCCACCCCTGGGTTTTCTTCATCATTAGCACGGCTGTTGAAAAGATCGCTTTGGGTTAGCTTAGCGACCACTTACGTTCGAGTGACGTTGCTGACAGGTGAACGGGAAGTCGACGCGCGAGTCCGATTGCCGCGCGACGGTTCCTCTCGTCGAAAGCGCTGACATCTCCCTGACCTTGCTCGTTTCACGTCACTCGGCCAACACCGCCTCTTACCTTCAACGTCGGCCCTTGTCGTCCGCGCCCCAGCCTTGACAGTCGATGCTTTCAATGCATCGTGAGATTCAAATGCAGATGCTGGACCTTCGCCACCGACAAGCGCTGCGTCTGCAGCTGCGCACGAAAGTGTAGATTTTGCGTCTGTCAGAAGTCTGGCGCTGTGGAGATCGCGGACGTCGCATTTCAGCAAAGTTTAGTCTTGTTCTGGCGCATTCATAAACAGCTCCATCGCAGTTGTCGACGCTTGATGCTCGCGGCAGTTTTCACTGCTTTTTGCACTCTTTACCTGCGTGTCTTTTCTTCACTTGAATTTACAACAGAAGTTTAAAAAAAACGCTGCACAGCAGCGGCGAGAAGCACCGGTGCATTGTTACGTCACATTTGACGGGACGCAACGACGTCCATTTACTTTTGCTTGCCTGCGGGGTGCTGCGCAGTGTACCCCCGTAAAAACGTAACGCTGCCTTTGAATCGTGCTCCGCCCGTTTCTGTACAAGTGCCTTCCGTGCAGATTGTTTCCTACTTGTCGGCTTTTCGCCGTTGGCGTGACTGGCGTCCTGTCCGTGCTACCTCATCCGAGCCGAGCCACATTTTGTGAACTTGTTGCATTTAGTGAAGGCTTCGCGAAGCCAGCCGTGCGCCATCAACTCGCTTCTTCTGTTAACTTGTTTGTACACTGAAGTTCTCGATCATTTTATTTTAATATCTGCTGTATTTGTATCGTGAAAACATGGGTAATAAAGAGCATAGATAGCTACGTGGTCAGCGTTTCAGCTCTCGTCACAACATGCAGGACGTCGACGATGATGAGTCGGTGTTTGAGTTGATGGCAGCCAGTTAGCTGGACACACACGGGACGACAAGTGCAATCATGATTACCAACAAAAAATGAAAATGAAATTTTTCGTCTGGTTTCTTCCAATGAAAATATTGACACATTCAGAGACCCCGGATCAGTGGTGGGGCAG
>Ga0210059_1007472_pt1 | contig 17355 bp, 7 predicted proteins | sample Ectturendosymbi2_FD_188042 | JGI IMG/M metagenome (GOLD analysis project Ga0210059, IMG submission 188042) | Ecteinascidia turbinata endosymbiont from Florida, USA - Sample 2 (SPAdes) (version 2) | ecosystem: Host-associated > Tunicates > Ascidians > Unclassified | place: Key West, Florida...
TTGCCAGACGAGTACAGGTTTGCTTGCAACGAAATGGTGGACATTTGGAACACATCTTGGGAAAGCCATAAATTGACTAAAAATCGACAGAAATAGTTGAAACTCTGGTGAATGGTCTTCCATAAACAGAATAATGTGTGGTTGTAATTTGAAATAAATAGCTTTTTAATCAAAGTCACAATTGAAATTTTCATGGGTACACATCTTTTTGGGTCACCCTGTATTATACGGATAAATCATTATCCTGCCTAGATATTCATTTACATTAACCCTGCTCAGGTAACCTCTTAACTTAAACACCGTTGTTGTCCTTGCCCAAAATGGGCAGATTTTGTTTATTCGCTTATACTGGACTAACTGACAGGTTTAGACAGGCGCGCGGGTTTTTGTACAACTTTGCAAGTCTTCTCAACTCATCCGATCAGAAAAAACAACCTGTTGATTTTGGAAAACTTTGGATATGCTGAAAAACAAAAGCAATTTTCCTAACAAAAATGTTGGAAGTGCTCTTAAGAAATGAACGAAAAAGTGAAGAAAAATCAAAAAATTCCGCCAGTAGACGTCATGGATGGTCGGTTAAAGGTTTAAACAGAACCTCATTTCATGCTTGTGGTTCTATCTGCAACGAAAGTAAATTAGGTTGATACGTGAAATTTTTCTATTTTCATTGCAATTTTCAGCCACATTAATCAACCTTGCCAAATATGGGCAAGCGTCTTACGAAAATCAGGCACATAAGGTAAACTTACCCAAAATGGGCAAATGCTTTACGATAATTGTTAGGCAATCAGGTTGATCGCGGCACTGCTATTGACTGTCATGTCTCAAATACGGCCAGTCCCGTCGCCGCAGGGGGGATTATGTGGGCTAAGCCCACCAAAAAATGCACCAAGCCCCTCCAAATTGAAACATGAAACTATAAATAGGTAGAGTTTTGTAAATTTGTACAATGTCAAGGCATTAACAGGGAAACCAAAAACTCAGTCTAACCCAGTTTTCTTTAAGGAAGCTGTTAGGTACCCAGTATGGACTTGCAGGGACCCGATCTCTCTGATTCTAGGGACTTGATGATAATTTTCTCTGATTCTAGGAACCCGATTTTCAATTCTAGGGTACCGAATCGGGTTCCTAAAACGCATCAAAATAAACTGCTCTACCAATAACGTCAGGTGATTTTCGCCCCAAACTAACACCAGCCACAACGTGGGATGATTTTTACCTGAAATCACATTAACCAGAACATAGGGTGATTTTCACCCCGAACTCACACTAACCACAACATCGGGTGATTTTCACCTGGGGACCACGTGGCCACCACTCCTTTCTGGGTGTAAATCACCCGGGGTTAGTATTCCAGGGGTGTGGGTAATCTTTGCAGGAAACTTGAAAGTGATCAATGCAAACAAGTGATCCCCATGTTTGGCAGTTGGCATGTGAACCTCGTTTTGTTCGGTTTTGATGGTGCGCAGGTTCCACAGCTTTGTCTGGTCTCAAAGTTCATGTCCTCAATAAAATGCTTTGGCCTTTTACCACAAATGCACCCACAACAAGCAGCAAGCCTTTTTTGGTTAAGCCAAAGTTTTTGAAATTTCAATTAGGTAAAGAAAGCACAAGATTCATCGTGTCCTCAATAAAATGCTTTGACTTTTCACCACAAGTGCACACGGTGTAGACCCTGTCTAGCTCCAATTTCTTTCCTCTGACGGAGAAGGTGTCATACATTCTCCTGCCTGTTGCTCAATAAAAACCACGAGGTGAGCAGGAGCCATTCACCCCAAATTGATGAGCGTCGGCAGTGCTTGCACCCGTGTGATCTACTCCTGTGCTGGCTAAGCCTACATTGTACCAACTCCTTTTGCCCAAATTGGTCAAGGTTATCTTAGGAGGTATCTTTGTGAAGGAATTTTGTTACACCTCAGGTAACCATGGGTCAGTTTGGGCAAATGTTTGTTCTCCATCGAAAACCACAAAACTTGTGCCGATTTCGATAGAACTGCCCGAAAGAGCGTCTAAGAAATGCAGCTACTGAAAAAAAACAGCCTTCTACGTGAACGTTAACTAAGTTTTAATTCATGTAGAAGAACCGTTTGCCCAAATTGGGCAGAGGTTACCTGAACAGGGTCAACAAATTTCATCAGTTCCTTATGTACAAAAATGTCGCGACCGAAATGTCCCGTGACCAAAACGGCCAGACCGAATCGGCCAGACCGAAACGGCCAGACCGAATAGTCGTTTACCCTGTTGACTCGTTTGCCTTTTGCTTCGCAGTAGGTTGGCACGAAAGAGCCTCCGTAGCCTTGGCTTTTTCCACGGCGTCAATAACCTAACGACAACAAACTTACTTATTAAATTTAGGTGCATACGCTCCTGCGTGGCAGAAACGTAAGGGCAGTGGCGTAACTGACTGGGGGACAGGGGTGCGCGCCGCCCCTCTGGCAGACTAAATGTAAAAAATGGTCCCTTGTATTTCGGTATTTAGTATTCTTTTGATTTTAGTAGGTTTTTATTTTCAGCGTTTTTCAAAAATTTCTCAGAGTGTTTTCCGGTGATTTCGGGTTTTAGTATGTTTGTCCTGTAATTTATATACAGACCAGTACCTGCAGCTGTTACGCGGAATAACATCGTCGGATCATTTTTGGTACGTTTGTGAGATAATAAACATATTTGAGGCTTGAACGTAAAGGGTCACTATTCACTGCTTGGAGTCACTGGCATCACGCCTGGTGATTTTTCACTAGATCGAGTGATTATTGGGCTGACCTAGGGATTTTTCACTGTAATCTAGTGATTTTTTGCGAGGTATGCGTTCGAAGATCGGATATCTTGTTCTAATTTTTCATCCCAGTTTTTCAGAAAACCAATTGATTACGTGAATCTTTGAGTGAAGATTTTCACCCACAGAACAAACAAAATTTTCTAATCTCAGTTTCTTATTGCTTTCACTTCTTTGCTGTTTATTAATGCAATGTTGCCTATGACCTTATCTTAATTTCTTTGCACAATCAGTCAGGCACGTAGCCAGGAATTTTGATAGTGGGGGGCAAACAATAGCCAAGTCTCAACATTTGATTATTTAATGCCACTTGTTTTCGAAGCATCATCCGTGAAAGGTACATTTTTCCCGCGCTTTTTTAAAAATAATATGTTCAGATTTAAGCCTGCAAATACATTGTCTGTTGTCGATGAATTGAAAAAATTTTTAATTTTGTTTTTAATAAAGTTCCAAGTTTCTATTTTGAATGAACACTACCATTTGCTCGTAAAACTTTCGTGCAAGAGCGCTTGTGAAAATCTCGATGTTTTATGTATGCCTTTTGCAGCCAATATTGCAATTGTCATTGTGGTCATTGTGGCCGCCATTATCACTGCGTTTTTATATATACACGCTTCTGCTGTACACCAACACACGCTCAGTCGAAGCCAGTAGTGACTTTGCTTCAGACACTAACTCCCGAAGTTGGTGTACATAACTTGCGCGCGTATAAGACCTGGATCTTATCCAACTCTTGAGCGACTGGTTGACGTATGGAGCTGATAGCGTAAAGGCTAGAATACCTCAACACGTTTAAAAAATGTTTGGATTTCTTGTCATTACACACTATGAAATGCATGGCGAAAGTTACAAATGTCCTCTAAACAAATTTGCATATGTTTGACCCACGCAGTCTACACAAAGTGTGAAAATAGTTGTGTTTGTGAAAAGGAAGCCACAATCTATTCTCACAACGGCTCTGCAGGTTTCCGCAACTTAACACAACGGTGGGTTAGTTGATCTAGCCCAGTATCGTTCGAAACCCAAACAAGAGTGACGAAGGATCAAAAAATGGGCCGTGCCCAGGTGATCCAAACCGGAGTTGTGTATTTTCAACGTTGCCACTGTTTGTCTTTGTAGCGTATAGGTACTTGAGAAAAGAGTGGAATACTGACATCAAAAACGAACTTAGTAACTTACGCTACTGCCAAAAATCACCGATACAATCTTTTTTCTTTTTATCATTAGTTGTTTGAGGCCTCGGTTGTTTCTCAGTCGTGTTCACCAAACAGATTTGGGGAGCGATCAAAAAATTTGCCAACTATTGATTCTGGCCATTCTAGCGTAAGCGGTTGAATTTTTTTAAATCCATGAGTGTTTATATAAAAAAATCCAGTTGACTGGGAGAAAAGTCAATTTTTTCATTTTAGTTACATACGCTTTATCGATGAAACAGATTGCAAGCTATCTGTAAGTAATGACAGTGTCAATGTCCTCAGCACTTCCAAAATGAAAACCATCTTCCTACGTACGTTAGAATTTGCTGCTGAGACTACCCGTTGCAGGGGAATGATATCACATTTACAGTAGGATAGGGTGGCAATCAACATTAGATCAAAGTTGTAACACTTTTAGACTGCGCATAGTTCGGATTGTTATTATTTGACCCAAACTTTTTTTCTCGCCGGAAAGTTAATATGAAATAATTGATGAAAACGGTAACGCTCAACATGATTGTGATTAAACCGTAACAATGCAGTTTTAATCGTACTACATAAATATCTAGAAAGAATGTTGTTGTTGCTAAACAGTATCTGTGGCAGAGGTCTCAAACACGCAGCCCGCGAGGGCATTTTGTGCGGACCGCGATGCTTTTTGGGGATTTTGAAACAATTACCGCAACATTTAGGTTACTTAGTTTATTCATCGGTATTTAAAAGTGCTAGGCCAGCGAGTCGACAAGTTCATGTGAAACGAACGTAGAAAGGGCTAAGATAAATTCCCTATAACTCACAATATCATTCGCCGTAAACAAGATGTAAAATCTGTTTCTAGTAAGGCTCAGGTACCGCCTTTGTTGGGTCAGCGTCAAATGCGGCCTTAGGGTAGTCATAATGCGGCCCTGCGTTTTTAAGCCCTCCTTACGGAGCAATTTGAGTTTGAGCCCCTGGTGTATGGCTTATTTGCGCAATAAAAAAGACTTTACAAATGAATTTCTTCTCAACCGAAGTTTGAGCTTCAAGGCATATAAAACGTACATCACCGCTATTTGGTTTCAAAACAGTACAAAAAATATACGATTTACATTAAAGGCTACGGCTTATGCTGGAGACAAGGGTAAGATGCACAGCATTTGTAGAACGCCGGAGTTATCAGCTAGGAGAGAACTTTTTGCGATGGGCTTGAAATTATAAGTTCACATCACTGTTAGGTGAAATTCAGCACGCTGGGGCATCAGAAACAGCTGAGGAAAGTGATACTCCTTGTTCTACTTTGGTTAATGATTGCAAGCGGTTAGTTACAAGATCGTATTTCATTATCGGTATCTTCCACACGGAGCTTAAACCTCAGGAAAATGTCAGCCATGACATGAATTCCCCAACATTTACACTATATACATAACCATAAGCGCCGAAAGGGGAGGGGTAGAAAGGGACCTTGGCCCCTCCCTAGTAGTTCCTACATGTTGAAATTTGACATTTTCCTATTATATTTTTAGCAAAAAATGTTGTTTGCTTAGTTTCGAGTTGAAAAAATGAAATTTCACCATTTTTGCCCACCCTACGAAAATCCTTGGCTTCACCTGGAAAATTCTACTGTTGCCGCCTTTACCTGGTACACAACGTTAGATTAATCATCGACAATTGGTGATCCAATGTGCTTTGATCAGGTTCGACTAAATTATACAATAGTATTGATTTTCGGTGATTTAAGCTGAAATATTTCTTTGGCTTACACATCAAAAGCTTGATTAACCTGAAAATTTTTGGTGCAACTTTCGGAATTGGGGGGAGCAATCTCCCCCATTGCTTCCCCCTGGCTACGCGCCTGCGATCAGTGTAGTAGAAACATACTGATTAAATAGTAGGTTAAATTTATCTGAAATACTTCGTTAGTGTTGTCGCTTTCAGTCCTTGAAAGAGACCTGAAGGTTTCCAACCTAAGATTTTCTACGCTTCAGAATGGTCTATTTTAACAAAATTGCAAGTAGTGTTGAGGTTTTTGGGCGATAAAACACACTAATAAATGATTTCAAGCAAAACTGCTAATTTCAATGCATGAAATTTACGTCTAGTGATTTTTTTCAGATCTAGTGATTTTTTTTGTGAATCTAGTGATTTTTGCAAAAAGGCCTGTGGCAAAACTGCTTGAAGTGTTGAACGAGAAGCCAGACTATATGCCTAGTTGCATACGACCAGAAGTCAGACTTACACCTGGTCAACGCATGTGATTGTTGTGAAAAAATGTAGCCCAGGAAGTCTTCTTGTATTTTGTACTGCTTAGAAGCAAGATACCTTTGGTGCTTATGACCAAAGTTACACATATGACCAGCCTGCTGTTCAGACAGCAAGATAGAGTTAATAGTGTAATTATTTAGCAATCACTGCTAAGCTTGTCCCTACAGAGTGGTGCAGTGAGGGGATTATGGATGTTAACTCACGTTGCGTCCACATAGGATTGCTTTGATAGACCTCATGTTTGTTCCATCTGTAACAGTGTTTTCATAACTGAACGATAGGCTTGATTCTGGTTCCCTGCAAATGTTTGTTAACATTTGAATTTCATTACAACATCTCTAAATAATCGTCGTTAATTAACTGACAGTGAGTAAGACCCAAAATTCCTTTTTTAAGCACTATTCACAAGACACGTTTTGATGAAGTTTATCCTAACGTATTTATTGCACTTCCGATTATGCCAAACTGCCTCGATACTGCTAGCGCTGAAAGGAGTTTCAGCAAACTGAAGCTGATCAAAACCTTGAACAGGTCTCATGTGACAGAGAGAAGACCATCCCCATTAGCCTTGTTTCAAATCGAAGCTTCGTGTGTCTAGATTTGGATGATGTCATGAAGGTTTTTGCACGCCAAAAGACTCGCTCCAAGCCGTTTTGATATTACTAGGTGAGGTTGTTTATGATATTTTCATGGTTATTGCTATGTATTATTTTTGATGTGTGCTGCTGTGCCACTATACAGTGATTTCTTTTGTTTTGTTGTACGACTGCAGTCTACCAGTTGAATAGCTCTGCATCTTGGGGGAGGGGCAGAGTTGGGCTGCAACGGCACTGTTCATACCTACTTGTAATTGTTTGGAGTACAGTTCCATATTTAGATAAAATTGTTTGGCATTATATGCTTGGTAGTTGCTGAATGAATATGGTTTTATCACTGGTCCGGAGAGATCAATTACCTGCTCAAAAAAATCCGTTTTAGACCACATTTGTTTTGTTGTTCACTCTGGCAGTGCCCAGAATCTAGCCCCATGCCCCATCATTAAGTCAAGCATTTGGTGCTTAGAAGAAAAGCGGAATTAATTTAGGAGTTAATTACCAAAATTCAGGTCTGTGGTGGGTCTTACCACAAATCATACGCCTACCTTACCCAGTCACAAGTAATTGATGGGCATCAATTTTAGATAGGATATGTTACATGAAAACGTGAAATACTGCATTAACCCTGCTCAGGTAACCTCTACCCAATTTGGGCAAAAGGTTCTTTTACATAAATTAAAAATTAGTTAACGTTCACGTAGAAAGCTGGTTATTTCAGTAGCTGCATTTTTAGATGCTCTTTCGAGCAGTCCTATCGAAATCTGCACAAGTTTTGTAGTTTTCGATGCGGAACAAAAATTTGCCCAAATTGACCCATGGTTACCTGAGGTGTAACAAAATTCCTACACAAAGGTCCCTCCTAAGGTAACCTTGACCAATTTGGGCAAAAGGAGTTGGTGCATGTAAGTTCACTGGTGAGTCACGCGAGTAGCCTTTGACCGAAGCCAGCACGGGAGTAGTTCACACGAGTGCAAGCACTGGCGACACTCATCAATTTGGGGCGAATGGCTCCTGCTCAGCTCGTGGTTTTTATTGAGAAACAGGCAGGAGAATGTGTAACGTCTTCGCCGTCAGAGGAAACAAATTCGAGCCAGAAAGGGCATGCACCTTGCGTGTGCACTTGTGGGGAAAGTCAAAGCATTTTAGCGAGGATGATGAACCTTGTGATTTTCTGTACTGAATTGAAGTTTCTAGAACTTTGGCTTAACCAAAAATGGCTTGCTCTTGTTGTGCGTGCACTTGCGGTAAAAGGCCAAAGCGTTTTATTGAGGACATGAACTTTGAGACCAGAGAACACTGTGGAACCTGTCCACCATCAAAACAGAACAAAACGAGGTTCACGTGGCAACTGCCAACGATGGGGAGCACTTGACTGCATTGATCACTTTCAAGTTTTCTGCAACGATTACCCACACCCCTGGAATGCTAACCTCGGGTGATTTCTACCCAGGCAGGAGTGGTGGCCACGTAGTCTCTTGGTGAAAATCACCCGACGTTATGGTTATTGTGAGTTCGGGGTGAAAATCACCCCAAATTATGGTTAGTGTGAGTTCGGGTGAAAATCACCTGACGTTATGGTTAAAGTGAGTTTTTTGTTTCCCTGTTGATGCCTTGACATTGTAAAAATTGACAAAACTCTACTCATTTATAGTTTTCAAATTTCAATTTAGGGGGCTTGGTGCTTTGTTTGGGGGGGATTAACCAACCAAATCCCCCCTGAGGCGACGGGACTGGCCGTATGTAAGACATGAAAGTCAATAGCAGTGCCGCGATCAATCTGATTGCCCAACAATTGTGAAGTATTTGCCCATTTTGGGCAAGTTTACCTTATGTGCCTGATTTTCGTAAAAACTTTGACCATTTTGGGCAAGGTTGATTAACGTGGCTGAAAATTGCAATGAAAATAGAAAAATTTCGTGTCTCAACCGAATTTATTTTTATTGCAGAAAGAACCACAAGCATGAAATGAGGTTCTGTTTTAAACCCTAAACCAATCACCAATGACGTCAGCGGGCGAAATGTTTTGATTTTTCTTCACTTTTTCCTTCATTTGCTAGGAGCACTTCCTACATTTTTGTTAGGAAAATTGCTTTTGTTCTTCATCATACAAGAAGTTTTCCAAAATCAACAGGTTGTTTTTTCTGATCGAATGAGCTTGAGAAGACTTGCTAACTTGTAAAAAACCCGCGCGCCTGTCTAAACCTGTCAGTTAGTCCAGTATAAACGAATAAACAAAATCTGCCCATTTGGGCAAGGACAACAAAAGCGTTTGTGTTTAGAGATTACCTGAACAGGGTTAAAGTCTTTTACCTAATTGAAGCTCATTACATCACCCGAAAAATATTTTATGTTTTTGTGGAATAACGTATACGAGTTTTTGGGAACTAATTATTGCATACCCAAACGGTGGCCAATGGGCCCCTTCATTTAATTTTGCCCCCCTGGTTCAAACCTCTAGTTACGCCACTGCGTAAGGGGTGCAGTGGGGTGAGAACGCATGGGAACGGCGTTGCCACACTTTTTTGCACTAGATTACATTAAAACGTGGCTGCAAGCTCACAGACGTGCTAGATACACGCAGATTCGCACTGCTAGTCAAAATCTACAGTGAAACTGGAAAATCCAGTATGGAAATTCTTGCAGGGGAATACTCACCTTACTCCAACTATTTGGTGCAGTCTTCCTTTTTATTTGGTGTGGGAACAGCGTTACCACACCTCTTGTTTAGCGCTATATTCCTGCCTAAAAGACCTATATAAGAAAATGAAATAATCACTCCAATGTCGCGGGCTTAGCCTTCGACAATCAATGCAAAACTGTCAAGTGGAAAAGATACGGTTTTTGCTAAAGCGTTAAAATCCTCACCTTCATTAACACGACCACCACGCTCTTATGCAATTTTTCCACTATTTCCAAACGGCAGTAAAACAGCTGAAACCATAATTATGCTTACCTTCTTGCCGTATACCTCGGCCTCAACAAACCTCTTTCTAGTTCTGTGCACATTAGCAGGATTGGGCTTATGCCATTAAAATTTAAGAAATAGAACAGCATCTTTGGAACAAAGAACATCATCATTTGACGTAAAGCCATTCATTTTCGCTACACATCCTTCTTTAATTGGATCAAAAGCAAGAATGGTAATTTTTTCCAAGCTTTCTCTTATAGACCTATGGCTCTCTTACTTCCATCAGCACAAAGGTTTCCAAAACAGCTTGATTTTGAACCCAACTCATTTTTTACAGGGGCACAACAAAACTTCAGAGGTGTACAGATATGGAAATTCTGTGGTCCTGGTCCAATCCAAAATTTTTTCATAAAAACCACTCGCTCAGCTGCACATAAGTAAACATACACTACTGTGCGAATTAATTGAATCACATGGACGTTTTCGTTTACAACACTTTTCACGGTTTTAAGCATGCTTTTTCGATAGAAACCCGTCTGTTACAATGTAACAATGAAAGAGCAAAATTGTAGATTGTTTGTCGTCAACAATGGGTAGAGCTATGACATTATTATGGTACTTACAGCATATATTAGAGAAACTCGATTCTTGAAAAAGTTTGCTGAAAAGTAAAGAGTAGCGGAAAAGTCGGTTTTGTTTATTAATGATTTTGATAACTTTTGTATGAGGTGTACCGGTTGAAATTTCAAAAAGAATTTCATTGAATAGCTGGTGATAAGAGCATCTCATATTCCTTTGAATATAATCGCGGTCGCTTTGGCTTGAGAAATCCGCTGTTGTTTAAGGCGTTCGATTCTTGAAAAGTTTGCTGAGAAGTATAGGGTAGCGTAAAAGTCGGTCATGTTGAGCAATGGTTTTGATAACTTTCGTAAAAAGTGTACCTGTTGAAAAAATTTTATTGGATAGCTAGTGATAATAGCATATGATATTCCTTTGAAAATCAACTCGGTCTCGTTTCTGTTAACACAGGGGAACAGTTTTTTTTTCATTTTCTGTTGCATGTTTTTTTTAACTGATTCTATACAATTTTTGGTCGCTGATTTCAAATCTGCCATCAGTTTTGCTCTGCATGCCCTAGTTTTCATGCAATCGGCATTTTAATATTCTCTTGTTAGTGGTATTTTGTACATATTTTTGTACATTTTCACCCAATAACTATTAACTCTTCATTTTTTTATAATCCTATAGATTTTTCTCAATCCTTGTCAACATTAACTTGTGATAGCTGACTGATTTTCACTTGGTCGAGCCAGGTCTGTCGCCAGGAATTCACAACAAGGGGGCCAAATATAATAAAGGGGGGTTTAACATACAACATTGGATGTACGCAGCAACCAGGGTGCTAAACATGAAATGGGAGGACACATATTTTAAATGGGAGGACTGAACACCACTGGCCCCCCGCTGGCAACAGCCCTGGGTCAAGCACTTTTTGCGAATTGACTGAAGTAGCTTACAGCACATGGGCCATGAGACTCCTGTGTTGTAGCTTGTCTAAAACAGTGATTCTCAACCTTTTCGCTGAACGGAGCTAATCCAGACTTACAAATTGGTTAGAGGGCCACACTTAAGAAATTCTAACACAGGTCAATTGGCACATTTTTGCTTTATAGCAGAAAAAAGTCTGTCACACAAAATATTAGAGGTTCAATTGAAAGACTACTAAGGGCCGCACAAAGCTGCTTGGGAGCCGCATGCGACTCTCAAAACATTAAACAGCGGTTGAGAACAACTGGTCTCAAACATGGAACAACGGGCAAACATCAATGTTTCTGGTGCTGTTTAAGATCAAACACTACGATAAAATCGGGCAAGTTATTGGTAACCTAGTTGAGGTATTGAGTGCAATATGAAGGCTAGGCTGCCTGTTCACTAAAACAGTGAAAGTAAGGCCTATGTCTGCATGCAGTATGCATTCAGGTTTGCTGTAGTAGGTCTACAGTACATATCACTATTTTTAGTCTCTTTTGTCTGTAGTTTGTCTTAACATGTCATAGCAGATGGAAGTAAATCTTTTTGGTTTAAATATCAAATAGCTACCGGTACCTGATAAAATTGGGCAAGCTGTTGGCAGGCTAGTGAGGTGTTAAGTCTTGAGAGCAATGTGCACTTGTCCAGGTTAAACCAGTAAGCTACTTGTTCCCTGTAAGTAGGCCCTATGCTGTTCAAGCTTTTATTCAAACAATGCATGCTAAAGAAGGGAGCGTGGTTGTCTTTTGTGAAAGCAATGAATAATTTTCTAGGCAATAAAAAAACAAACTGTGAAGATTTTGCTGGCTAGATACTCTCAGTATTTCATGATTTGCGATGTAAAATGAGCATCAAAATGCACTTCGTGTTCAGTCGTTTGGACAAATTTCCAGAAAACCTTGGAACTATCAGTGATGAACAGGGAGAGCGGTTCCACCAGGTCTTCATGACAACAGAAGGGCGCTACCAAGGTATGTTATCGCAATGTCACAATGTATTTTTGCCCGCAGACACGAAGTCCATAGTAAACAAACACACGCATTCTGCACAACGCTGGTTAAATAAAACAAAACAGAACGTTTTACAACAGCGTTGGAGGCTGAATCACTGGTGTCAAGCGAAATTTCTGAATCCACGCCATATGTGCATGCACAGAGCAACATTCTACGTATAAAATACACTGAGAAAACTGATGCTTGGGGCTTAGGATTGGGTGTTTAGGTAAGTGTGTCGGGGTATGGTTTATGTTACAGTTAGAAAAAGAAAAATACTTATTCCCGTACCGTACCTTGTTGTGGGTATCTGACATCTAGCCAAAAAGTTTAATTTACACAACACACATCAAAAAAGTAATCGCCAAACTTTATTCCTTTAATCTGAGAAGCAAACTAACTGACAAAAAATAATAGGTCAGAAATTTCGCAGAGGTCAGAAATTTCGCTTGACACCGGGCTACATATCAGACTACAATATCAAACTACTGCTGGAGCATTAAACGTGATTGTTCGAGAGATCTGCACAAAGGCAAGAGTCATAACGGCTGGTTTACACGAGGCGTGGTGAAGTGCAGCCAAGTGCAATTCCTTCTTTGTTTTATTATCTCGAAATTGAAGCGTGATCTGACTTGACTACGCGCAAGTCGCAGATTTTCACGGCGCGCGGCTACACTCTATAACGCTTCGGGAATGTTCCGAGTGACGCGAAGCTTCATCAAGTGCAAGATTTTTCCTGTGGTCATGGCGTTGGTAACGTCAAGCATGAACTGAAGCACTTAAATAACACACGTATATAGCACAACAACCTTATGAAAGAAGTTGTACAAAAGGATTCAAGTACTGTTTAGGAATTTTTATTTGACATATGCTAATTGTAGCAAAGTTAGGCATATGTGATATGAAGTTCAGTGATAGACTAGGTGTAGGGACCTCGGTCAAATCAACTGCCAGTTGCTCCAGCCGCCAGTCGGCTCCAATACGGACGTTGGCGAAACGTAAACGCGTTACCAGAGCGTGGCCACATTGAACGGATTGAACCAATAATAGCGATCATATCCGTGGAAATATTATTAATGTTTCAACGGAAATGAGTCATTTAAATGTCCAAAAATATATTTTGCTTGATTAAAGCTTGCGTTCTGATCTCGAATAGATTGTTTCAGAGCGTTAAACTCTCCAACCTTTACTCAGCACTCAACCTTCAATGCTGGTGAAAGAGACCTTCAATCAAACGAATATTGTGCTCATATCCGTGGAAAAATTACAAAAATTTCAACTGAAATAGGTCATTTATATGGCCAAAATTACATTTTGCTTGATTAACACTTGCGCTCTTATCTAGAAAGACTCCTAATACAGTGCTGAACTTTTGACTTTTCCGCTGGTAGTCAGCGCTCAATGTCAGTCAAACATGGCTTCAATGAATCAAATAGTGCGCTCACATCCGTGGAAAACTTATAAAAATTTCAACTGAAATTGGTTATTTACATGTCTAAAAAAATATTTTGCTCCATTAAAACTTGCGCTCTGATCTAGAAGGCTCCTAATACAGCGTTGAACTTTTTGACCTTTTTGCCAGCAGCCAACACTCGATGCTAGTCAAACATGGCTTTAATCAACACATCATTACAGTCATATCCATGAAAAAATCATTAATATTTTAACTGAAGCAGGTCATTTATATGTCCAAAAAAACATTTGCTTGATTAAAACTTGCGCTTTGATCTCGAATAGCTTATTTTACAGAGATAAACTTGTGACATTTTCGCCGGCAGTCAACGCTCGATGTCAGTCAAACATGGCTTGAATGAGACAAATTTTGCGCTCATGTCCGTGGTAACATTAAATATATTTTAACTGAAATGGGTTACTTACATGTCTAAAAATATATTTTGCTTGATTAAAATTTGCGCTCTGATCCAGAACGCTCCTAATACAGCGTTGAACTGTTTGACCTTTTTGCTAGCAGTCAACACTCGATGCTAGTCAAACGTGGCTTCAATCAACAGATCAATGCACTGATATCCGTGGAAAAATCATTAATATTTCAACTGAAACGAGTTGTTTATATGCCCCAAAAAACTTTTGCTTGATTAAACTCGACGAGTTCACTCTCCTACTACTAGGTTGCACTATCATTATATAGGGATAAGAGAATTACGATAATTCGCTTGTGGTGACTATCACAGTGACTTGTTACTCATGGACACCACCTAGCGGTGACGACTTATTTACATGTGGCACCATGTTCTGGCCGCCACATCACTTCCCTCTCCATTAGCTTGATGTTCTATCACTTATCATCCACACTATAACTCTCAATTTACAAGTTCGACCCTTACCCTTTGGTTCAAGACGATCTTCAACGGAGGATGTTACTCAGAGGGGCTAATGGCCTTTCTCCCAGGTCCCTTATCGGGCGCCATTTGTTGCAGTTGACTGCATCGCCTTGAACTACTGAGGCAAGCACAAGAGAAAGATGGCAATTCGGGGCATTAACTAACAGGAAAGCAACCAGCAGCAATAGAACTCCCTCACTGAGTTCACTCTACTACTAGTAGGTTACACTATCATTATATAGGGATGAGTGAATTACGATAATTCGCTTGTGCTTGCCTCAGTAGTTCAAGGCGATGCAGTCAACTGCATCACCATGTTTGACTAGCATTGAGCTTTGACTGCCGGGCGAAAAGTCAAAAGTTCAGCACTGTATTAGGAGTCTTTCTAGATCTGCGCGCAAGTGTTAATCAAGCAAAATGTAATTTTGGCCATATAAATGACCTATTTCAGTTGAAATTTTTATAATTTTTCTACGGATATGAGCGCAATATTCGTTTGATTGAACGCCTTTTTCACCAGCATTGAAGGTTTAGTTCTGAGTAAAGGGTGGAGAGTTTAACGCTCTGAAACAACCTATTCGAGATCAGAGCGCACGTTTTAATCAAGCAAAATATATTTTTGGACATTTAAATGACCCATTTCGGTTGAAATATGAATAATATTTCCACGGATATGATCGCTAATATTGGTTCAATCCGTTCAATGTGGCCACGCTCTGGTAACGCGTTTACGTTTCGCCGACGTCCGCTTTGGAGCCGACTGGCGGCTGGAGCAACTGGCGGCTGAGTTGAGTTGACCTAGGCACACCTAGGTGGTATAGGGTAGGGTTGCTAGTATAAAGGAACAGCTTTCCAACTCTTGTGTAGCCAATTTGTACTCTCACTCATAACTGCAAATAGATGTAGAGTCAAACTATCGCTGATGTTATTAATTTTATAATTGTTGTCCATCGCTTCAGGACTTCACCAACTAAGTAGAAGGACAGTTACCATGGACTTTCACCAACTAAGTTTTGTGAATAAATCCAGGCAGACTTCACAGTTTCACAAGTTTTTGAAAAATATTTCAACTTTGTACCCATGCTAGAATGACAAAATGTGGATCACATGAAAGGTAATTGTTCGTGAGACATTTTTTTGAGAAATAATTCGAGCGAACTTCACAATTTCATGAGTTTTTCAAAAATATTTCTTTTTTGTACCCATGCTAGAATCACGTAATGTGGATCACATGAAGAGTAATTGTTCGTGAGACATGTTTTTGTGAAAAAATTCAGGCGGACTACGCAGTTTCATGAGTTCTTCAGAAATATTTCAATTTTGTACCTATGCTAGAATCACGAAATGTAGATCACATGAAAAGTATTTGTTTGGACATCACAGTTTCATCAGTTTTTCATAATTATTTTAACTTTGTACTCATGCTATAATCACGGAATATGGTCATGGATGCATTAAAAAATATTTTTTCATGCGACTTTTTTTGTGAAAAAATTCTGGCGTATATCACAGTTTCTTGAAATTTTCAAAATTATTTAAACTTTCTCCCCACACTACAATTGCAAGTAAGAAATGTAAGTCAGTTGAAAGATAACGTTCATGAGACACATTTATTTTGAAAATATCCGACTTAGGTGGCTGTTTTGAGTTTTTTTGATTGTTTCAACTTTCTGCCTATGCTAGAATGATTTGAATTAGGTCTTTTGTTATTTCGTTTAATTTCAAGCAGTGGTCAATTGACAAAGCATAGCTCAAATGGAAGTTAATTGTTTTAGAATAGTCTTTATTAATAAAAGGTGTTGTCTAAACATTTGCCTAGTGGGCAGGCTACTTTTCTTTGCTTTGATCGGCCAACACCTTGCTTTTGTGTTTTTTTGCTCTTTCCTCAACTGGCGGTGTCAGGCGAAATGTCTGACTTTTGAAATTTCTGACTTCACGCCATGTGCAAATGCTCAGAATATTATTCTACACATCGCAGAGAAATCAATGAATAGGGCTGAGGGTTTTGTGTTTAGTTTAATTGTTTCGGGTTAGAGTTTGCCTTAGAAAAAGAAAAATAATTGAGATCTAAAAATAAGTCCAATTTTTTTTCTTTGGTTATAGTTATTCCCGTAGGCTACTGTAGCTTGTTGTGGGTATCTGGCATCTAACCAAAAAGTTTCAATTTAATCTAGACGCATCAAAAAAACAATCACCAAACTTTATTCCTTTACTCTGACACCGGCTACCTTCCTTGTGGGTTTGCCTACATCAGCCGGTACAGCCATCACACACTTTTTAAGGTATTCAGCTTAGCTGCCATTGTGCATTTCGGATATTTTCGCCACCATGCACGTTTCCAGGCATTCAAATCATACGACATTCTGCATATCGTTTTTTTGCACTTTCTTCGACTGCCGGCTACCTTCTCTCTGGGTTACGTCAGCGTCACATCCAGCCCGCATTTTTAGCGGTATTTTGCCGGATCCGTTTTATTTACTGCCGGCTAGACAATTGCCGGCTCACGTAACTTTTCTCCCCTGAAAACCTGGTATAGGCTATAGTAATACTACAGTAAGCTAGGTATGCTTTCATACTAAAATCAAACAATTGCCTGATCCATAACCTTAAAGCAAATAGAACTAATGCTGTGTAATGGCGCTAGGCCATGACATGCGAGAAAAATCGACTGAGTCCAAGGGTGATTCCCCGGCGGAAAGCACTCAGACAGCGGAAACAATAGAAAGTGGCAGTGCGGGCACTGCGGGAAAGACGCGGAAGGGTGGACAGAAGCAGGG
>Ga0210059_1007473_pt1 | contig 17354 bp, 12 predicted proteins | sample Ectturendosymbi2_FD_188042 | JGI IMG/M metagenome (GOLD analysis project Ga0210059, IMG submission 188042) | Ecteinascidia turbinata endosymbiont from Florida, USA - Sample 2 (SPAdes) (version 2) | ecosystem: Host-associated > Tunicates > Ascidians > Unclassified | place: Key West, Florida...
TAATGTTCAACTTTGTTAGCTTATGTGGCTTGCAGACAAAAAAGTTTGGCGACCTTGATCTAAAACGTACGCTTTTTGCTGTCGGCTGCAGATTTTCTCTAACCAGGCCAAATTCTTCTCTTTGTGGCCAGCGTGAGCTGGCCATAGGTTTGCAGTTGCAACAAAAGGATCAAAACGGCATAGCCATCAGTCACTGTTGCAACCAAGTGGGGGCGAAAGGTGCAGCCTACCCACAAATTTTGGACGGCAAATATTGAACCGTTGAGCAAAAGTTGTCATGACCCCACAAACCCAATTATTCATTCCACCAAGCTCTACAGCTGGGATTTTGCCAAAGTTTCTGCGTTAGAGCTGAGTAGGCCTACCATGTTTTTTTAAGGCGCGCCGTGCCACCAAGTAGTAATTGAACGTTACGCTGCAGGGTTGCCAACCTGTTTTCACCAACAAAGCCAGACCTTGTCACATAAGAACCAGAAAAAAACAAATAGCAGTTTTAAGGCATATTCAGGGTGTAGTGCTAAAAATGAGGTGTGGGAACCAGCGTTGGAGTCTCGAGACATGGTCTCGGTCTCGAGACCCATTTTTGCGAGTCGCGGTCTCGATCTCAGTCTCGAAGGCTACAGGTCTTGAGGCTTTAAATATTGCAAACAAATGGTACTATAGTAAAATTTATATAATTCAACGACTTTTTGCTTCTTGTATTTGCAGGTAAGAAACAACCAAAACAGGTCGGAAAAATGCCAGAAATTTGAAAAAATTCAACTATAGAAGTGATAACGACTTTTTTGCAAAAACTTCGGCAAAATGCATAAATTTTGAAGTCTCGGACTCGGTCTTGAATTTCACGTCTAGTGTCTCGGTCTTGGTCTCGGGATTTTTGATGAAGTCTCGGTCTCGAAGTTTTAACCAGACCTCGGTCTCGAAGGTTGTGGTCTCGACTACATCACTGGTGGAAAGACCGTTCCCACACCAAATAAAAAGGAAGACTGCACTAAATAGTTCCAACAAAGTGAGCATTCGCCCAAAAGAATTTCCATTGTGATGTCACAAACAGCAATTACACAAATATGCTACGGTGCTATACCCGAGTTAACTTGTCATTTGTTCATTTATGCTGCTCCAGGCGCTTCAAGTAATGTTAGTAGTACAAAAAGGTGTGGTAACGCGTTCCAACCTCACTACACCCTAGGCATATTCACTTAAAACGTGCATAACCAAACACAAAATAGATATTACAATTCGAAGAAACATTGATATAATACAATTCCAATCTTTAGAAGCATTTTCTTTCCCCGTGATTACACTGTCGTACATTTATTTCTTATCAATAACACGGATGATTTTTAGGGCAACAGTAAAATCACTGCAATATTCTGTGCACACCACATGGTCACAGACTCTTGTCAGAAAAAATTTGTAATGAAAATGCAGCTCAGACAATGTTTTGCCAGAGCCAAGCCTTTCCGACTGAAAAAAAACAGAAAAAAAGCGATTCTTTGTTTTCTTCATTTTCAAAAAAAGCCAAAGGTGTTCAAAAAAAGCCAGAATTTCAAAATCTGCCTTCAAAAGAGTCAGACTGGCAAGCCTGCTGTGCTGCGTTTGCCTGGTTGACGTTGCGAGGTGTTGCACAACTGCATTGTTAGGTCATAACAATTCCTTGAACTAACGGAACACGCTCCATGCGTTTTGCCATATGGCGGCAAGTTGTTTGCTAACGAAGATAGCTTTTTACACTCGGCGTTATGGTTCAACCAGAGGCATTAGTACCGACAAGAAACTCGTTCACTAACCTTTATGTTGCAAAACTTCGATGTAGACCTACAGCGGACTAACCGACTGCACTGGCAACAGACCTAAAACTGCTTTTTCGCCTTGGAGGCTGCTAAAATCTTACGTCAGTTATACGTTTGCCGTATTGCTTTCCTCTTTTCACCACTGCCTTTCGTGGCGCCATCTCCAGGCCGCCACATCACTTCCCTCTGCATTAGCTTGAATTTCGGCATAATAACAAATTTTCAATGCAACTAAAAACACCAATTTTGCACAGCCCAGCAGCAATCGAGAACTGTGCAAGCGAAAGTGACCGCGTTTGCGATTACCTAATTTAAGTAAGGCTGGGAAGTTCTCACGCGAGATAGGGTAGGGAAAAACAACAATAGCATTATTACGAATGAATCGCATTGTTGATACTATTCGATAATAGGGGCTGGGTGAAAGTCAGTTACGTAAATTGTGAAGTTCAGCGAAGTGTAAAACATATTTTATTTTAGAGCAGTGGCTTTTAACCAGGGGGCGCGCCCGCTCAGGGGGCATCAATAAATTTCCAGTGGGCGCGAGCCTTTAATAGCCCTGTAAAACCCTGAAAATGTGATCAATAAATTTACCAAACAATGCATTTGTTTTTACAACGTTTTTGTTGCCAGGGGTGCTTGAAACAACTGACAAGTATTTAAGGGAGGCGTGGTAAAGAAAAGGTTAAGAACCACTGGTTTAGAGCATTTTTACCTCTGTTTCCACTTGGATAGTGACCAAAAACGGGCGCATTTTATAAAAAGTGCGTCACTCAAGGGGTTGTCACAGACGTTAGGGTGGGCAATTGCCCCAAACTGCCCCTCTCTGGATCCGCCACTGCGTCCACGAGCTTCAGAAATATAGCACAGTGTTTGAGTATACCTGCTGTTCGTTCTGAAGCCTGACTTTCAGCGGAACAGATCAAACATTTAATGTGAACTATTTTCATTTAAATTGCTGTTTGCTCATAAGGTCAGTTGTTTGCTCAAAGCTAGTCGGCATGGTAGGCTCACGAAAGCAAGTGGCCTGAAGTGCTTTTAATACCCTGCGCAAATTTGCAAAACTCACGTTAAGAAAAACATCATGTGTAGCGCAACGTTCTGTAGTACTCTTGAGAAATTTTATATCCTCAGCAAGGCAAAGTAGTGGCTAGCAAGCTTCACAATTGGTCAAATGAAGAAGCATTGAATAATAAGAATGAGAGCAATTGCATGTACTTTTGTAAATGGCATGTGCATAAAACCCCAGTCGCTTCAACAGCAAGGTAAATTAGACTTGAGATTTCAACTGTGAAATTACTGTGTATTTCTTCATAAGCAGCCCTATACATTCTTTTTATATCAAATGGATGTGAATCATTTTCCAAATACCACCGTAATTTAGTAGTGTCCTAACCACACAACCCTTAATTTAAAAACGGTTCGGACAAAGCTTATAGCGAGCAGGTTTCTTTGATACATCTTATGCACGAAATCAGAATAAAAATGTTCATAAAAGGATCTTCTACACTGATTAATACACACAAAAATTAAGGTAAGGACGGACTTGAAAAACAAGCGAATCACATAGCTTTTCTGGCAAAATATCCTTTGGCTACTTCCGCGAAATTACAGAAGTTGTGTTTATTAAGATCAAAATATTGATTTCCTCCCAAGGCACACCTCTTGTTCTTACCTTCGAAAGAACTACCAGTGGAGTGGCTAAAAAGTAGACACACTTTTCTGTGGTTCATTACAGTGAGAAAAGGATACGTACCGGCAGTTGAAATTCATAATAGCTATCTACGGTCAAAAATTTTTGTGGTAATGAAATGGACGACTGAAAGTGCGACTACACGCACACTTGCGCATGTTCGGGAATTTCATAATTTTCGAAGTTTTGTGCGTGGACTGCAAACTGAAAATAAACGCAAGTCACGTGAAAATAGGAGTGCATTCTTTATAAAACTTTCCAAGTAGAAAACGTTGCATCAACTGACATGACGACGTCCACGGTATAACACTTCCCAAACGCCTCTTAACGTTTGGTTTCCTGACCGACACACCTGCACTTCAACTTATGGCAACATTTTCTTGTCTATTCGTCCTCACCATTAGTGGCTTTTCATGGTGACAATCTATTTTACCGCCATTTCCCGTTCTCTCCAAATCACGTTCTGGAGCGAAGACCATTAAAGCGTTAAAAACACCATTTGACATTCAGTCATTGCTCAACGTCCTAGACGAAACCATTTCATTTCTGCTGACCTGCCGAGCGGATTTTCCCTCAAAATTCTTTTGAATTTTTTTAACAACGATGCGTGGTGCGGCGATCGCCTCATGCGAGACCTGCATTGCGCTTTGCGGCGGTGCAGAAGAACATGTTGAAAAGCAGTACTTCGTTTTTTACAAAGCTGAGTGGTGAAAGCGCTTTCTTTGGGTGAGCTTGCTTCGCGCAGCCTTACCCGATTACATTTTCATTAATTCCCTCACGGGAGACTAAATCCAGTGGTTTGTTTCAAATAGGCAGCCATGATCGCTGCTGGTGAGTTTTGCAAAGTCACCAAACATATGATAAATTCACGAGCACCTAAACTTTTACAGGACATACTAATTCCTGGTAAAAAAATTTGATTGCCAAAACATGTAGCTGAAAGTAAGGATCGTGATTTATTTTTTCGTCAACATTATTTGCTTGCCCAATTGGCTTCCGGTGAAAAATCTTTCTGAACACTGCTGACAACTGTATACATTTTAGGAAGATTTAAAACATTTCCGGTATGTTCTACTTCCCCTCTGCACTTCCTCACCAATAGCGGACCATTGCGCTACTCTTGTCGTTTGTGATTTCTGTAGTCAAAGCAAGTTCCTTAAGGAGTGCGAGTAGACCGAGCGCATACAAATTTAGCGAAGACAGTTAGGTACTTAAACGCCTTGTCTTTTTGGCATTTCCAGACGTTTTTGATCACCAAATTATTGCTATATTGCTGCCACAAATCAAGGTTGGTGCCATTTCTAGGGGAAGATTCGAAAACATAAAAGTTAACTCACTGCCAAAGTGTGTTTGCATTGATGCATTTGAAAGAATAGTTTAAAGATCAAGTTAGATTAATTTGTAGTTGTTCTTGCTTTGTCATTTTATATTTTTCGTGTATTATAAACCTGACATTTGCGTAAAAAAATTGGAAAATCTTATATGAAACACAAAATAGAAACCGAATTACGGTTGTGTGAACTCTTAATAAAGCTAAAATTTTGAATGGGAGTGGCTTTTACAGTGCTAATTATCAAATTTTGATAAAAAAGCTCTATTACTGTGGCATACGATGTGACGCTAATGATTTTTACAAGTCATTTATGAAATAGAAAACATTATATGCCAGTCACAGTAAATCATTCACAGTCAGTCTTAGTCATAGAGTTCCTCAAGGATTAACTCTTGGCGCTACAATGTTTTAATATACTGTATATATCAAAGCGTTACAATCTGGCTCAAACTTTTAATCTTCCTCTGATGACTCAACTTTTCCTATATTTCATAAATGTTTAAATGATTTGGAAAGTTTGGGGAAAGTAGAAGAAAAGAAAATTGAGGCTTGGTTGCAAATTAACAAATTGCCACTGACCTCCGAAACAAAAAACTGCATACTCTTCTCTAAAAAATCTAAATTTCTTTCACTACAGATATCCACTGGCAAGTAACACATTAACCGAGCAGGCAACGCTAAATATCTCACTGTTTTTCTCGACTCTGATCTGAAATGGAATAGCCATGCATTTAGGCAACGAAGTAGCTAAAGCAGATGATACTCTTTTTAAACTACAACCTTTTCTTGATGTGGAATTGATGCGGTCAGTACAGGGCCGCAATCAGAGAAAATTTTCGGGGAGGCAGAAGTCACTTTTGGCAACGATCATGACGTCATCGACGCACAGTCAACCATGATACGACCTTTTTGCTACGATCAGCTTACCAAGTAACGGAGAGGAAATGATGACAAATTCAGAAAAGCGTAAGCTACTTCACGGTTTCACGTTTATTACCAATCCCACATACTGTTTCACCTAAAGCTTTTTTAATGTTTTAACAGTAGTCTTTTCGAAGCTTTCAGATGTAAATCCAATAAATCAATCAATCTTAGACATCAGTTAATATGAAAAACAGAAGTATAGATGACGCATCATACAAATTACACAGAGAACAGCATTTATACAAACTAAATCATTGAAGATGTCATGACTCATGACCAACACGTGGAGGATGGAACAGCAAGCAGCATGCCAGTCAGCACGATTTAAGTACGACAGAATTACCATCGGTAACTAGAACAGAAAAAAAAAACAAGATCCTTATATCACAAATGATAAAATGCAGACGAAATTAATCTGTGCAGGATGGTCGGGCTCTGGTTTCAGCCAATGACTATCAAGATCGGTCAGGAGTGTGGTTCAAGGTTCTGGCTACCGTGATCCAGTGGCTGCTTGGTAATTGCTGACAGTCAAAGCCTTCGGTTAAGAACATGATCTTTGTATTCGCGGGAACGAACGAGAGACAAAAAACAATGATTTTGCGGTTATACGGATGATGCAATCTAACATGGTGACCACAGCCGACTTTCGAGAGCAAGCGTGGGCTAGAGTTACACGAGTAAGCGCTTTTACTTAAAAATATCTTTATATTTGCATAAATGTTCTTTTAACAAAATTCCTGCAGGCACATGCTTTCCTTTACCAGTACATCGGCTTTCAGAAAATAAGACGCACTACACACAGAAAACTCCTTGACTTTTATGGCTCCAAATTAACCATGGTCTATTCATATCTAGGTATTACTTCGCTGAAGTACCTCTGTCTTTCCCTGAACTACGCCGGGAAATGGGTAGTTCTTACCCGGCTGCCGCCTAGAAGTTGAAAGAGCATACTTCTCATCCTTGCTTGTTTTCCTTCCTGCAAACAAGTCAATGTCCAACTGCCAAAACTCTTTTTTTGCGATTTGCGTACCTGGTACTATTTCAACAGCTTGCTCAACATCAACTTCACTTCCCATCGTATCAGTCACTTCGTTATTTAAGACTTCATGTTTCCTGTCCTACATGCCCTGCTTCTGTACTTCTGAACAGTAAATCAGCAGAACCGTCGCCAGAAGGTCTTCTACAGGGGGCTTTATGTTTGTGCAGGGGTTTGACATGGTAAAAATTGTCAAAACTCCACTAATTTATAGTGTTTCATATTTCAATTCGGGAAACTTAGCCCACCAAAATCCCCCTGGCGACGGGACTGTAATTCAGTAAGCAAGACTACTTGCTCGGCTTCGCAATACCAAGTGATGCTGACATATCCTTCAATGCGAAACATAACAGTGTTGATTGAAAACCACGCTGTAGCAGTAGTCTCGATTGGTAGCCGATTTCTGATGTGTGAGGTCACATTCACAGCCACAACGCAACCTTTATGAAACGGATGGTTTCACTTCACAACTAGCACCTCAAAGTTTGTCTCCAGTTCTGTGTTGGGAGTTTTTGGAAGCATGATACATTGATTGTTTAATTGTTTTATCCTATATGACGCACAACAAACGCATGCGAAAAAATTGCCTTGAGAAGTTCACGTAGAGGTAATGCAGTCTCGAGAAACAACTCTTTGTGTGCAGCACATGAACCCCATCATATTTGCAAAACTTTCGGGGGGGGGCAATTGCCCGGTTTGCTCGTTGCGGCCCTAGATCAGTGTATTTTCAACCATCTACAGTCATTTACGATATGGCACACTTGCAAGTGGAACAGGCAACAAAACAACTTTGAATAGAACAACTAAGGTAAACAACAGAGCACTAGGACACTTGCAAAATTTTAAGGAAATCACAACATACCCACAAGAGAAATTTATCACTCAGCACAAATTCGTAATGTTCAAGACAGTTACAGTCACCAATTAGAAAAATATATGCCTAAAGTAATTAACAAACAAATCCGTTATAAATTACCCCGGAATACGTGCTTTTATCCCACCAGCAAATTAGCACCGCCAAAAGAAGATTGCGAACACCATTATGTAAAAAAGCATCCAAACAACAACTATAACACATTTCAACACAAAGAAATAACACCTCACTGCATCCAGAGCATTTACTTTGATTACAAAAACGTTCTGTTAGAAGCCACAAAATCTTATGATTAAGTTTTTCTTACTTCCTTATTACATTCATGATAAAGAAATTACTCACTTGTTTGGTTGCTTGGTTTTCGAAAACAGGCATTCGCTTTATGAGCACAGACGTAAGCATTTTCGATGTGTCTGAAACATCTTTCCACAAAATCAACATTTTTCTGTAAACCTGAGTAAGCTCATAGTGCAAGCCAAGCCGTCGACAACGCAGCTCCATGCTTATCTATTAAAACTAGCGCTGAACATCATCTTTTGTACTAAACATAATCTGAGCATCATTAGTGGGAAATATCTTCTTATTTGCTTAAAACAAGATATATAAAAGGTACGCTTTCAAGAGTGTAGTTTATCGCTTTCAGATTAAGACACTGCAGTAGGTTATAGCTACTGGTAAAGTAAAATCTGTTCAGAAACTTGTGGTGGATAGTTAAAATAAAACTGCTGTAGACAAGGACTCAAAACTCGTAAAATGCCTCCGTAGCTATACGCATAATGTTATGCAGCACTTAAAGTCGAGTTTCAACAGGTCAGTAGCATTGACGCGAATGTCACACATCTAGGCTTTTTTGGCTCATTTTAACTGCCCATGGCGACACTCCTACCAAAATCATTTCATGTGCTCAGTAGTGAAAAATCCTTTCACAATCCTGCTTTTATTAGCTAGGTTTGCGCCCTGCGACCAACACCCACATTCAAAACTTTCACGCTCCATGTCCGCCCCAGAATAAATGACCTTTGGACGACAGGCACAGCAAAACAACTTTATTTTCGAAGCTTGTCCTGCCCGCTATGAATAGCTGTACCGAAAACAGATTAACACGCAAAATGTATTGAATTCGGTTTGTTGTTGCATAAATATGCGAACATTTCCAGAGCGTTTCAGCGTTGCACGGACAAAGGAAAATGTTCCTCAACATAAAAATAACTAGGAGAAAGAAACGCAGATACTTGCACGTTCATCTGATCGTTTTATTAATCTTGCTTTGTCAGGGGCCAATGCATTCAATTCTTAACACAAACTAAGACTTTCCGCTAAGGTGGGTTCCTAATTTAAAACTTGACAGATGTAAAAGGTGTTTACAGATCAGTGGAAAATGTTACACTTTGCATACAAAAAAGTTGTAAAACTCTTTGACAAATTTTGCATATCAACGCCAAAAACAGAGAGATTTAGTGCTTCACACGACTCAACTAATAAGCAGAAACAACGCAAAAAACAAGTAACCAATTGTCAGTCGAAGTTGTCTCAAATGAAAACACAATTGCAAAATAACTTATCATGGGCATTATGTAAGAACTCGAATTATTGCACGCAAGTTAATGAGTTTCAAAACAATAAAGGGATATCGTTGAGAATAAATGAATCCAACATTGTGTGATCAGGAATATACATGCATGCTTGTTCGCCATCAACCAAAACTAAATGAAACTGATGATCGCGAAAAAAGTTTTCAAAATATAACTTTGTTTAGTAACATCATGGATGTAGCTTCTACTGACGGAAGTATTTTACTGGGCAAATGTTACTTTCGTGTTTGTAAAGAATACATCTCTTCATTAATATTATTAGGTCAGAATATTTTTACTTAACGTATTGGCCATATTCCTTTACTACACTTGAACATGCCACAAAGACACAACAATCGCAAAATTTCTACTGCAATTCCCCCGAAAGAGCGCTTTTTTTATATCCAGGTTGCAGTATTTGTGTCAAATTAAGTATTTTGTCAAATTCAAGTAGGTCATGAAAAAATGCATACTCCCGTGGCCCGTAACACCGTAATAAAAACACTTTCAACTATAGCTTGAAATAACTATTCATCACAACAGTAACCGCAGTAGTTGAAAAAAAATAAAACTACAGCAGCAAAGAAAACAGTGATATTCCACACCACGAATGTTTATTGCAAAACGATGAATCTTTTCTTCGGATCCGTCACATTCACAATCATCGCTTCTAACAGGACAATGATGGACTTAAGTTCATTAGACACCTGTTGAGATAAAGTAAATCACGATCTAACAAGTAATTCTAAATTTTCAGACAAAAGCACCATTCCATAAAAACTTTTAGCTTTTGAAGATGCAAAGAAATTAAAACATATCCAAAAGAGAGTATTTTATCTATTTCTACAAACTAAAAGCAGTCAACTAAGTAAATTGTCTTTTTTGCAATTTCGTAAGATAATGTTGTACAGACACAACTAGCAGAGAACCAGATGCAACCACAATTTAGTAATGAAAATTTTACTGTGGTAAGAGTTTGCTCTTCTGCTTTCCGCGTTCAAGTTTCCCCCAGCTGCACATAGACCCAAAGCAGCTCCAGTCCATGCCAAACCGTAGCTGTAACCATACGCCAAGTACTTGAAGGTGGATTCGTTGATGTGCACAGTGAACAGAATAGACGCCAAAAATGCGGAAAGACCTTGCAACAGATTATGCAAAACATGACATGAGACTTACATCATCACTTGGGAATTTTTGAAAAAGTGCTGTCTGTTTCGCATTGCCTTCAAACTTCTTTCAACGGTAGTGCATGCTTTGTGATTTAGCGTCGAAATTGGAGATCATTTCAAAAAATACAAACATGTTTGTTGAAGCGACCTAAGAAGCCATTAAGTACTACTTAAATCAATTTGCAGAATAACACCCTGTTTTTGCGAACAGGTATTACTTTTCATAACACAAACTTTATAATGAGTAAAATAACTTATTTTTGCTTACATTGATTATTGTTGAAGCAAATTGTCAGAAGATGCAAACACTGCGCATAAATAGGAAATTCTCTTCTTTTCGATGCTGCAAAGGTTTGATAGTCAGTTTCTGCGATCCTATACATTTCATGAAATCCAAATCGTCGTATCGTCGTCAACGAACAACGAAGTATAGTAAACTGCAGTTCGCTGCGATTTGGTGAATGTTCCACACAAGCAAATGCACAATTTGTAAGATGTGTGGCAGCATGGCAAATATTAACGCACTTGAGTACAACAGCGAAACAGCACAAGTGAAAAATCATTTATTGCGAACATGCCATGCGTTTCTGTAGTGTCACGCATCTTGGCCAGTCGGCAAAACAAACAGCGTAAAAAATCTGCAGCAATGAGTTCCGCTAGAGGCCCACAGCGGCGAACAGCATTACATTATAAGTATATTTATCTAAAATTCAGGACAAAAGTCTATTTATGTCTATTTATCTAGTCTATTTCAATTTCAGGACAAAAGCTTTCATTATCCTTTTTAGTCTATTAGGGTAATTTGAGCAACTGATATACCCGACATCATAAAGCTTAGCATAACATCCTCTGACGCAACAGGGTATGCTACTTTCCTTGATGCGAATACGCCGTAAATCGATTTTTCTATAATCGTTAGTAACGTTTTTGGTTGTGTACGCACAATGCCAAAGCTCTGCTGGTCGACACAGCAAGTATTTCTTATAAGAAGAGTAAAGGCTGAACAACGGAGCTGTGAAAGTCGCATCGCTTGAAACGCATTTTTGCCGCCAGAGGATTAGTGCGCTGTTACAGTTTGTTAATTAACGCTGAAATTGTAACAACTGCACTTCCACGTATGGGTTGCTGTAGTGCAGATGGCCAAGTCACGCTTGTATAGTAAACCAGCGCATGTAGTATACTGAAAGTTCAGAACGGTTTTGAAACGAAATATTGGCTTACCAAACTGGGATACAGCTGTTGATGACTTCATAAACACAAAATTTTAGCGATCTATGGTTACGGAAATGATAACCAAAATGCTAATAGGAGAAAAATATTTTTTTGCTTACCGCATAAAACGTGGTGTCGTGACTGTATTCTATTGGGTTGGGCAGGGACTCTAGCCTTGATGAAAGAGTTGTGGACACATAGCACTTCTGGTAAACTGAACTTAAAAAACTTTTTGCGCCGATTGTCGTCAGTCAAAGCTGACCTTTTTTCGATCACCGGTTCAGTAACTTTCTTTGGTTACGCACGACTGCCTAACAACCGTTTGAAGACAAGTGTGTTGTTGTGGGGCCCGAAATAACTGGCATTTTGACAAATACCGTGTGCGGCGAATTTGTCAGTCGAACCGCCAAACACTTCAGATCGTTTTTATCATTAATGGCGCCATGGAGTGAAGCTTTCATGTATACGTTTGACTGTACAGCAATTCACAAACACAAAAATAGAAGTCATTGCAATTTGCATTGGAATTTGACACCTTTGTTGTCAAATGTCGTCACATCTTTTCAGAATGATTGTTGGGAAGAAAAAGCAACAGCATGAAGATAAAAAAATGTATGACATGCTTAGCATGACAAAGATCTGAAGCCGACCCCCTTAGCCAAGGCACTGATTTTTAAGGCATAATACTCTTGTTGCCCAACCCGGTTTTTTCTGCAGAAAATAATGTTTATATGCACACAATTAATGCAGTTAAGGTTTGCTGGCGTGGTCGGTCACGTTTTCAAGAGAATATCTTATAAAATTCGTAGGTTCCACACGCGCATCAAAAGCTTATGAAACATCTCCCACCCGAGACCTTGATCGAGTGTTATGACAATATCCCTCACTTAGATGTTTGCATATTTAATTTTTCAGCGAGATATTAATCTTCTCTAAAATGCTTGTCAAGTGAAGAGTGATTTTCGACAAGCTTTTATTTGAAACTTCGTTCCTTCGACGTCTTGTTAAGCTTAATTGCAAAGGAACTTTAAAGATGTTTTTTACTGTAACAAGCAATATTGGTTTTATCAACAAAACAAAATCTTTTCTTCTTTTGTTTTCGTAATTGTAAGAAAGATTCCGTCTGAATCGAACCTCCATTTAACTGTTTGTGATAAAACACAGGTAAACCAATTTCTAATGACATCACGAGATTGCAAAAGTAGAAGAGAGTTGTTGAAAATCTTTCAGAACTTTTCTCATGCCTGTTTCTCCCTAGGCAAATACATACTTGAAACATTTTTCCTAAGTTTTAAATTTATAAATGAGAACTTTGCATTTGTAATGAAAATCACGGCCAAAGAAAAGGATACAAATGACGTATTGCAAACGTTTCGATAACTCCTGTTATCATCATCAGTGCATTGCAGATAGAATCACTGCAGTTCCGCAAAAATTTTCAATATTGTTTTGCTTTTTGTTGCCCTTTTCTACCGAAAATTTTTTACCAAAATTTCTAGGTATACCGAATGCAAATACAAATATTTTTACAGATCAATCACCTCCAATTCCTTGAATCAATCCGCAATCTTCAGCAAGTGGTACTTTTGACGGAGCAGTGCGTATATGTTCACCATAGTTCCAAAAAACATGCTTGCTGTTGCCACCAACATCATCGCGAGTACAGCGATTTCAAGATTCGATCTTTCTGCAGTGAATGGTTCAGTTACACCTAATGGCACCGCAAATGTGTTTATCTCAGTTAGCTTTCTGATAGCGGTTACACAAAAAAATCTGAGAGGTATGGAAATTTCAAAATCATTTCATTGACTTTAGTTCATTAATTTCAATTCAACTATAAATTCTTTCAGCTGTTCTTACCTGGTCCAGTGGCGTGCAGAGGTCTGGTGATGCCCGGGGCGACTGCTTGATTGGATGCCCCCTACCAAATTTCTAGTATTGAGCAGTGGCATTGTTACTATATACACGCTGTTTGTTAAATTTGACGTCACCAGTATGACGTCATATTCAGGTTTACAACCAATGTTTTGGGAAAGTTTTTTGACACAACTTGCATATTTACGGACGCTACAGCACCGGTAGGGCAGGGGGGAGCAGTAAAACAGTTGAGGGCAATGGAAACTTATAAAAAACAAAAAATCGTTATCAATTGCGTTTGTTTCTGTTCATCAACAGTGCTGACCTCAAAAATAATAACATAAATTATAGAAAATCATTCTAAATCTTCTGGATGCCCGAAAAGCTGCAATAACTTTGTTTCAAGTCGATCTTGATAAACCAAGAAATTACCCATGATTCTGTTAAGAAAAGCAGTGGTGTTGGAGGTGGGGTGCAGAGGGTGAAAGCGCACCCCTATAAGTTTAGATTTGCTGAAAATCTGGACAAAATTCTTGAAATTCCGGATAAGAATGGCGCCCAACGTTGCTTGACGTCAACAAATGGCGCCCTAGGTTTGCAGAAAAACACATAGAGGACAAGTTTTTTGGAGGTCACACCAAAAAAAAGGTCTTAATGATCTTTGTGGGAGAAAATTTGTACGCAAAAGTTGCACAAATAACTTTTCGGGCAAGTTTGGCAAATTCGCGCAAAAGTCCTTTGCAGTCCCAAAAACTGCCTGCTCCTACACCTGTGATGAAAAAGCACATCCGCTCCCGTTGCCCCCCTTTGTAAATACAGAGGGGGAAATGCCCCGCCATGCCTCCATTCTTCGGCGTCCCTGTGCATATTACTCTACACGCACTCTGTTTACTCGTTGTTGTAAGCTACAAGGCGCCATTCTAATGAACAAAAATAATACCAGCGGTATCATATGACAGAGCAGTTCATAACTGCAAAAATATTCGGCAACACGTTAAAACAGGCAAATGGAACACACTCAGTGCAATGCCAGCTCAGTTCACAAGTGCAAAAATACAAGGCTTCGCGACTGTCTCGTAGAATAGCAGTCGATCAGAAAGTACGTGACTAGAATGGCGGACACCCAGGGTTGAGAGTTTGAAATTTGTAAACTACACAAGAATTGAAAATGTGCATAAAGTACCCAATAAAATTTCGTTTTGTATTATGTTGCTGTTACATGTAGGCCTGCAATTACCACGCAGAAAGAACAGATACAGGCTTGTGTGAGCCGTTATGATCAATCCGCCTGAACTGCCAATTAAAGACGAAGCTCGAAACGAAGCACATATTGCAAGCACAGGTGTGCGACTGTATTTGCACAAAAAACGAAACCGGAAACTCGCGATGCATTATAAAATCTGTTAAATCAAGCAAGCTGAAATTAGACAGTTTTGAAATTGGGCTCTGCAAATCACTAAACGTCCATAATTATCTTCAGTGTTGATGTAATTGGATTCAACCAAAAAAAGTCACCCATTTTTTCCAAAAGCGCACATAAAAAAACAATAAACCAACCAAAAATCATACTCATTACTTTTCCTTTGAAAAATCTACAGTGAAGTAAAAAATAAAATAAGCAGCACACCCCTGTACAGTTAACTTTACATTGTTTTTAATGAAACAAAGCGAACAGCAACGAAATTTGAAGGACTTGGGAAAAAAGAAGAATTCGAACAGTTTGAGTAAATTCTACTGGTTATCTTCTTCAGCTCTGTAAAATCGGTATATTTTAATCATTTTTTTCTGCCTTCTCTGCATCCAAGCTGTTTATGATTTTGGACCATAACAAAGCATATATCGAAAAAATACACTATATAGATGCTGAACTAGCAGGGCATGTACATAAACTTGAAGTGAAACTATGGGGTTTGTGTGGGAGAGGCTTTTTTCTATTTGCTGTGCGCATTCTTGCCAAGACTTGCTACTTTGGAATGAATTGACCAACAACACTTTGAGAAAACAAAGATGGGGTACATTTCTTTACCCTCAAATTAGAATGCCATAATAGCTATAACAATTTATTATTGTGTAATTCTGTTAATGCTTATATTACTTGATGCAATAAGAACAATTGAGAATGGGGGTTTTGTGTTTTTTTTAAAAAAAGGACAAAAACTTGTTTCTTTTCAAAAAAAACAAAAAAACGAATTTAAAGAAAACCAGGAGGGTTGTTTAAAAAAAAAACGTTTTTTTCTCGACCCTGAATATCTTTCAATCCTTTTTTGTGATTTTCCCTTGATCGCACGATCTGGAACACGTCACGTCACTATCAGTTTGATTGGGGTTGCGCCGCACACCTAGAGTAAAAGTCCCTGGTAATGAAGAAGCTGAGAATTACTGGCATTTGAATACGTAAATATTAGTGTTGACAACAAAACAAGTTTCGAAAAATTAAATACATTCAGCATGTATTCGTAGACGTACAATCAGAGGTGAAAGTAAGCTGGAACAGCCCGGAACGCCGTTCCGGTAAAATAATTATTGCCGGTACGGCGTTCCAGTTAGAATTTCTAGTATGTTGGTATTATGACGCTGACGCAACAATGGCGGTACCTGAACTTTACTAGAAACAGATTTGACATCTTATTTCCTGAGCAAGGTGTCATATGAGTTCAAGGCAAATCATTTCTAGCCGCCTCTACGTTCGTTTCAAAGAAACTTGTTCACTCCCTGGCCGAGCACTTTTAAACACCGGTGAATAACCTAAGTAACGTAAATTTTAATTATTTGAAAATTCCCAAAAAGCATTGCGGCCCGCACAAAATGCCATCGCGGGCCATATGCGACCCGAGTCTTAGGGCCCCTGATCTAGACCTTTCGAAAAGCTCAAGAAAAAAATGTAAGTCGCTTTCGATTGTCTTTGATTGTAAGCGGTGGTTTACAATCGAACAAATACAGTATACATTTTCCAGGTTTATTGCCGAATTTTAGCTGTGCAACATGCTCAGAAAGCCTTTCACTTCTGCCAAAATTTGATAATGATTTTCGGTGTTACTGCGCAGTGGTGCACCTGAGAGGGAATATTGCGCATCGCTGCCCTTTTCATTAGTTTCATTGTGACTGTTTTTGTTCGGATATCGAGGGAGTTTAGAATAAAGTGATATGTTTATGAATTGAAACAACTTACTCAGTGAATGCAGCGAGTACGTGCAGACTCAGGGTCGGATTTACCTATAGGCTATTGCCTAGGGCCTCAAGATCCCAGGTGGCCTCCAAAAAACTGTGGTATGAATAGAGTCAATGGCCAGTATATGATCATGTAGATTAAACTTCGTCAAAAATGTATTATTATTAACGAAATTTAGTTTCATTCAACTTTCGTGGTGATAACGCCAGAGTTTTCCAACGAGTTTCCATGAATCTCAATATAGCGGTTGGTCAAGCCGCATGGCAACTATTGTGTCGATATACTCAAAGCACGCTGGCTGCGTCCTGCGTTTGCTGAATCGTACCGATTGTTATGTGTGACTCTATCAAAAGAACTTGTGGTTGTTCATGTTTGAAATGCACCTGTTCAGTGGCATAACTGACGAACCGCCCCCCTTGCCAAGCTAAATGCAAAAACCGGGCCCCTACGTTGCTTGTATTTTGGTATTTACTATTCTTTTGGTTTCAGTAGATTGTTGTTTTTGCGTTTTTCGGAGTGTTTTCCGGTGATTTTGGGTTTTTGTATAGCCGTTCAATACCGGGTTTACTATTGTTTCTCAACTATTTTCTGAGTGTTAGCCAGTGGCTCCCTTCAGCTAAGTTTCACCATGGCTCAAACCTCTAGTTACGTCACTGCACCTGATCAAAGCAAGGTTGTACTGCAGATAAGAGCTATGCGTAGGGCTAGCAGCAGTATCCTACAATA
>Ga0210059_1007475_pt1 | contig 17351 bp, 21 predicted proteins | sample Ectturendosymbi2_FD_188042 | JGI IMG/M metagenome (GOLD analysis project Ga0210059, IMG submission 188042) | Ecteinascidia turbinata endosymbiont from Florida, USA - Sample 2 (SPAdes) (version 2) | ecosystem: Host-associated > Tunicates > Ascidians > Unclassified | place: Key West, Florida...
GAACATGTTTCGGCTTCCTGAAAAGAAGGTTACATGAATTATGTGCTGCTCCGCGAAATTTTCCAGAGTAGTGACAATGATCTCGAACTTTTTGATCACCTTCAACAAAATCTTTTTGACAAATCCAACATCTTGTTGCACTGTCAAAGTTGATTTTATCTTCATTTATCATCATCATTGGTTTCACCTCTGAAGACCAGACTCGAATAATTTCTTTCTCAAGCCTCTCCACAAAAATGTTTGAAACATTTTCTTCTTCTCTCGTTTTTGTGAAAAAACACCGGTTGTGAAAACTTTCCAAGACATTTCACAAAAAAGCAGATTCCAGAGGGTTCATGCTTTTGATATTTTTTTGTGAAGCTTTTTTCTGGATATGGATTACAGGTGTCAATCGGTCTTGTGAAAGACTCAATGTCGGCATAAACCACAATGGGCACTTTCATCGAATGCTTATGATTCTTAAACGCGGCCACAACACCTTTTTCCGGAAGGGTTAATTTCACATCGTAGTTGTCACAGTATTCTTCATGCTGTTCCAAAGCATTCTTGCTTGGGAAATGATTAAGACATCTCAAACAATATTCTTTTTTGCGAGTGTCTTTTGAGGACTGACTTGAACATAGTCTTGATAAACTCTTGACAAGAAAAAAGTGTTTGTTTTCAAGAAGGTGAGTCACATTGTTCTCTCTTCTGAATTTTGATATTCTTAAAGAGTAAATATTGTTTTCATATCCAAGGACGCTCACGGCAATTTTAGGGTTCAGTCTCTCAAATTTGTCAATCGCTTTCAAACTTACCGGAAATTCAATTCCTGTGAAATTGAGAGACTCTGACTGTTTTCTTAAAATTTGTGTGACTCGTCCAGAATTTCTTTCGACTGGATTCAAAGCTCTTGCAACGCACCATTTGAAGCATTGATTATCACTTTTGTTTTCATTTCGAAACTTCATGTTTACCAAAGCTTCTTTTCTCGAAAGAAATTCCGGTAATTTCACATAAGTGCCTCCTCTCAATGGTTTATATCCAACAGTGTGAATATCAAGACTCACAATCGAATGAAACGTCCACCCAGATCCATTAATTTGAAATTTATTTTGCAAGGTCCTCGAGGACTTGTTCTGTCAAGAGACTCCACAATTCGTTCTTGTCTGTTGATTCAAGAACAATTTCATTTTTTGATCTGAATTGATGTTCTTCCACAAGGCTTTGACCAGTCTTGAGATCTGTTTTTTTCATCTTTGATCTCAAAATTATTTTCACTTTGGTTTGCGTTTGGATTTTTTCGAGCGCCTTTCGTTTGACTGCGGTCAAAAAAGATTCTGGATCGAATGTCACATTGCCGTTCGGTTCAAATGTGAATTGATTTGTGAAACCTCTGAAGGAAGACTGTTTTTCCTCCTCTAATCTCCTCAACACCTTATCATCAATTTCGTTGATGAGTTGTGATTTTTTGAGCTTTGCAGCATTTTTGATTCTGAGTTTCTTTGCTTGCACCAATAGTTTTTTCTCAAATGATCCAAATCTTGTGGTTTTGAAAGGAAATTTTTCACTTGTGCTTTCTTGAGTTTTGAAATGTTATTGAAGCCCGAAGTTGTGCCTCAGCTCTCAATTGTTGGAGAGTTTTCTCTTTCCCGAGAAATTCTCTCAAAAATCCATCATGGAGAAGTTTTATCAACTTTTGCAACGTTTTATCTTTCATTTATTATAAGGTAAAGTTTTTCTTTAACTTAAAAATTTTATTAACATTAACAAAAAATTCTCTCTCCCGTGAATGAGAGAGCGAATTATTGTGGAAATAACAAATTAATGATAAATTATAGTGATTTTTTTTCTCCCAAACTCTTCCATTGTTGTATATGAAAAATTTTTATTTTTCCCGAAATACTTGGAAGCTTCTAATAAACTTGGGAAATATTTTGTTTCATTTGTTTCAAGGTCAACAACCTCAACTGATTTTCCAGAAACCCTTCCAGAACCAGGTTTTCGTTTCACATGCTTTTCAAGTTCAAGAGCTTGATCATCCAGCCCTTTTACTTCTATGATTTTCCACAGTTGTTTCCGATTCATATGAGTGAGCCCTCTGGTATTTTCTTTCAATGCTGAAATCATCGTTGGTCTCGAGATATTAATTTATATTATGATAATTTTTTTTAACTTAATATTGAACACTCAACCTGTTGCCGTCAGAGCGGAAATTCAAGCTTTTATCACTGATGACAACAGCAAAAGCTTCTGTATTTGCTGCTACGTTTTCTGAAAACTGTGCCTTTATCTGAATGTCAGTCACCGAGTTTTTAAATTTATCGCTTTGTTCTGAGACGTAAAAGACAAATATTGGGAACAGCTCCTTGTAATCTGCTGGAGTTATATTTGGAGAACCAAACAGATGTTCGGCATTGTAAAACTTTTTTCGAAACGCCGCTGCGTCACCAAAAAGCCTCGAAAATTTCTGTTCGGTAAAGTTGGTGTCGATGTAATCAATCTGCGGGTATCGGCGAGAGTTCAACATAACAAACATGTTAATGAGATTGCAGTGGTTGAAAATTGACGGGTTGTGTTCCTGGTTTCCAGATTTATCCGTCTGAAACGCCACAATTATCCAACGAGGTTTCTCCAGGGCTGATTTCACCGACAGCTGCCAGGTGAAATTTCTTGTTTGCGGGACAGGGATCGAGTCGCATTGAATCATACGATAGCCAACTGGGAGACTTGATTTCGATTCAATTGTTTTGTAAAGTGCAAGTTTTTCTTGCAAATTTGGAGTCATATGTGGCATATACCAAGAACGTTTCGTCAAAACAATCTTTCCGGCATCAGCTGCAGCGGCTCTGAAAATTGCGTCATTGTCACCCTTTCTAACGAGAGTGAATTGATGTTTAAACCCGTAAACGACTTTGTCATAGTCGTCACAAAATCCAAAGATGAGCTTCAACGGAACTCTGAGAGAAAATGTTCCTCTCGTGCGCGGCTTTTGAATGATATAACCATGCCGGACTCGAAAACCATTATTCAGATTATCTCCAGCAATCGAAGTGTCTGTGCCTGAATCTTTGAACCACAATTGGTTCAGGCTGTGGCATTCATGTTTGCCTTTTTGGTCAATTCCACAGGAGTACTGGTTAATTTGGTAGGAATGTCCAAGGCACGCCCAAATTAACAATTAAGAAACTTAGACCCGCCTGGTATCGCTCGACTTTACGCTCAGTTTAACATCAAACATATTTGTATTCACTCATGGTTTTATTATTGTAACTTTAAGCACTGCGTTATTAAGTCTCAAACGTATCAGAACGATATTCGAAAATAACAGGGGTTTATACTGGCCACATAAGTTAAAGCACGTAACAGCAGTTACTGCCAACAACAGGGGTTTATTCAAACAACAGGGGTTAATACGAGTTCAGTCCTTTCATAGGGGAAGAGAGCAAACCGTATTTGCCATGAGTTCAACGTACTAGTCTATCAGACTACCAGTAGACCGGCACTAGTTGAGCAGAGGCTCAAGACAGAACTTTGCTGCTTCTCCTAGGATGGTCGGAGGGAAAACTGACTGACTACACCAATTACGCTGCGTCTGTCGATTCAGCGACCTATTCTCATTGGTTGAAACTATTTTTCAATTTGGTGTTGTCACTTGCTGTGGTTTCTGAGGTGTTGCCCCATGGGACGCAAGCGGGGGTGTTGCCGCTTGAGGCGCTGAAGACACAAGTTTTGACAAAATTTGTTGTGATGTAGAGGTCAATTTTGAACTCGCAAAATCAATAGCTTTTTGTCCTGCCTTTTGCCCAGCACTTCGAGAAATATTCAAAGGTGTGTCAACAACTTGCTTTTTACTGATAAATCCTGACAAAAAGTCTTTGAGCTTTGAAATAATTCCAGAGCCGCCGACTTGGTATTTTCTTTTATATCCTCTTCGTATAACTATCATTTGTTTAATGTTAGCATAAAGTTTTTATAAGCATCACGAGACAAAATTTTTTGTCTCAAAAGTTCATCGCAAATGCTAACGATTTCATTTCGAAGATCTGTGTTTCCTGCTTGTTTCTAAGCCACCAACAATTCCAACCGTTCACACAAGGCGTTTGGGTCACTTGGGAGAAATCCTTGTCCTGAAGTTCCAGGTCGTTGTGTTTTTTCTGTTCTCGCTTCGCCTTTCGCTTTGGTTTTCTCTTTTGTTTACTTCAACACTATCCCAATTTTTTTAATGATTTCTTTCCATTTATCACCCTTGTTAGCAGCTGGTCTATTTATATTTTCTGAATGTGACATTGCATTAGTGGCAATCATTAATTCACCATAATTTTGTAAATCATTATCTGTTGCATCTTCAAAACTTGGCTTCACTGAAGTCAACAAGCCCCAAAGTCCTAGAGTTCCCTCATATTCTTTTCCACCAATTATCAAATTATTTCCATCAAAATATACTCTTGTGTTTCCGAGCTAATATCCGCCATTTTTATATTTTATTCCAAAGGTTCTATCTCCTTTTTCAGTTAAATAATTGTTTAAATATTCTTGCGCAATTGGGCCAACATTTATCGGCATTGGAAATTCAATCTCTGGAAGTTCTGGCTTCCAAGGCAATGCAGGTGGTATATTTTCAATTGCTTCTTGAAGTGGGGTAAACTTTGAAACAATTTCTTCAGATGACTTTTTCTGTTGTTCAGTTATTGGCTTAAGGATTTTTCCAAAATCTTTGTAAGGTGATTGTTCACCCAATCGTTCTGAGCGAAAATCGTTCTGAATTTTGTTCTTGGTTTTGAGATATTCAGCAACAAGTGCATCTTTGGATGGATCTTTTATTTTTAGAAAACTCATTTATTTTATGTTCAAATTTTTGGAGGTCCAATTTGGTAGAGTCAATTTGGATAGCCAATTTGGACAACCAATTTGGGTAGCCAATTTGGATAGCCAATTTTGGAGGGCCTGTTTGGACAGCCAATTTGGACCGGGTCCAAATTAACCTCGTTAGATGAAAACTTTTCTTTTCAGCTTTGGATCAAGGTTCATTATTTGTGCAATTCTTTGCATTGCGCTGGGGTGAGGTTGTCATTCAGAAACGCAGTGGCTGTTGAACTTTTGATTCCGAGACTTTTATCCATTTATATCAAAGTTTAATAAGTTCTTTGTTGTCAACCCAACTGCTGAAACTTTCTGGATAGCCCTTCCATTTAACCAACGACTTTGTTTTGCCTTTCTTCACAACCTTCCCAATTCTGAAAACTTCTTGTGATGTCTTCTGAAGCGCTTGCTCATAGAATGTGCCCTGTATCTCTTCATCGTTGTAGTCTGTTATTTTATAAGTGATCGGGTGGATTCCTTGAACTTTTGACACGGTGAAGACTTCTTCTGTCCAGTTTGGGGTGAAGCCCTTTTCAAAAAGCTTCTTTTTCTTATGAATTCGAACTTTATCTCCAATCTTGTATTTTGCTCTCATGGGCCGTCTTGTTAAGTCTGGATAGAGATTTCTGTAAACTGTCACTTCGTTTGTCTTTTTGCTTGCTTCGGCAGGTGTCATTTTGCTTGACGAATGCCTCGTGTTGTTGCATTTCTCAACAAAGTCGTCAAGAACGTCAACATATTTGCTGGTGTTGTTTGCCGTGAAATACTTGAACATTTTTTTTTCATCGTCCTGTTCCAACGTTCGACCACCGACGATTTCTCCGCATTTTCAGTTGAGTAAAGTTCAACGCCCAACTCTTGAGCGAGAGCGTTAACGTGTTTATTATAAAATTCTTTCCTTTCATCTGTCCAAAACTTTTCTGGTTTTCTATGTTTTAAAATCTCTTTCAATGCGTTCGCGACAGAAACCCCGGTTTTGTATTTCAATGGAAGCATCCAGCCAAACGTTGAAAACACGTCAATCACAGTCAAAAGATACTTGACACCACGGTTGAATTTTGAAAATGATTGCATGTCCACAAAGTCAGCAGCCAAAATTCTATCGATTCCGTTGACATACACTTTTCGTTTCCGGAACTTCTTGACAACTGGTTTATGAAGCTCGTCGGCAAGTTGGTCAGTCCATGTTATTCTTGAAATCAAGTCGTTTTTTAGCCCCCACCCGAAACGCTTCTTTGTCCCTGTGATTTTGGAAACAACACCTTGTTCCATTCTTTCTCGAAGAGTTGGGTTGAAAATTCCGTCAAGTTCTTCCAACAATTCGGCGTCACACTTTTCATTTCGTGTTTTCGTACTTTTGTTTTTCACATAACAAATATCGTGGTGATAAGAAGCCTTATCAACTCTGTTTATTGGTTTTGACCATTCTTTTGGAGTCAAATCAGGGTTCAAACGTTTGTTCAATTTCGTGCCGGGTCCTGTGAAGTTGTGACCTGGAAGGTGGATTTCAATCGGGAGACTGTTGATTGTGTCGTTCAAAAAACCTTTGCCGCTCGCGCTTATAAACTTTTACTTTTTCGCTCCGCAAACAACACAGATGCCTTGAAGCATTTGACAGTTGTTCTTGGTCGTTTTTTGTTTCAAGTCTCTCGTTTTCGTAAATTGTCGACATTTTACACAATACATTTTGTCCATTTTATTAAATGATTTTATTAAATAAATGGAAGTAAAGAATATTTCATGGAACGAAAACGTGACAGACAGAAGCAATCACCCTCTGCTGCCTCAAAGTTTGAGGGGCTTGATTGTTGGAAAGTCAGGCTGTGGATAAACAACACGTTTGCTGAACCTTCTGCTTCAACCCAACTGGTTGGACTATTCAAAACTTTCTGTTTTCGGAAAGAGTTTGTTTCAACCAGAATACAGAATTTTGAAAAAGGGTTTCGAAGAACAATTACCGAAAGAGGTGATTATGAATTTGTTTGAACATCAAAATGAAATACAGCGAGAACAAATTTCACCAAGTGTGCTGTTTGAGGCATTGGCAAAAAATCAACGCTCCCGTTCCAAAGAGCCTATTGAGTGCAGTTTTTATGAATCGGCAGACGATGTGCCTGACCCGAAAGAACTGTCTCCAGAGCAAAAGAATCTCATGATTTTTGACGATCTCTTGCTTCAGAAACAGAACAAGTGTGAAGCATATTACGTTCGTGGAAGACACTCAAATTGCGATTGTTTGTATTTGAGTCAAAACTATTTCAAACTTCCATGGCAAAAATACGAGAAAATACAAACTTCTTTTGCTTGTTTCCTCAAGACCAAAATAATATTGACCACATATTTAATGACCACGTGTCCCAAGATATGACAAAAGAACAGTTCAAAAAACTTTGCAAATACGCATGGTCAAAGCCACAATTTTGTTGTCCTTGATTTTTAACATCGTCAAAGCATAATGGGAAATAGAAATCGGGGTTTGACGACCTTTTCAGCGTAGAATAAATGAACACTGAACTTCTAGAGCAAATTCAGAGAAATACGTCTCCGAAAACTTCAACTAAGATTGTGGTTTCAGATAATACAACAAAAATAAAGACAGCTTTTACCCCACAAATCGAGTTGGACCGCACACGAAATTATGAGATGACTTTGGTGAATTTGGAGACGTATTATAGTTTTATGAATTTGTCTGATGAAAACAACGTTTTTCGATATACTCCTGGTTTCATTGAGGTCGGGAGAGGTGACAGAGGAGGTGGTGAGGACGACTCAACGCGACAAAGACAATGGGTTGAAGTTCAAATTCCTGAAGGCTCTTATGAGCTTGATGACATTGCAGAAACAATCAAAATTGCAATGAAACGAAATGGACATAACAATGAATCAATGAAAATAACAGCACACATGAGCACATTGAAAAGCGTCTTGGAAATTTCAAACGACTTTCAAGTTGATTTCAGAATGCAAAACTCAATTTCAAGCGTTCTTGGATTTCAAAATCAGGTTTACGAAGAGGGCATTCACGAGTCGGAGAGTGTTGTCAATATTTTGAGCATCAATTCAATTCTCGTGAATGTGGATGTGATTGGAAGTTCTTATGTGAATGGAAAGACTCAAAACACAATTTACAGTTTCTTTCCAGACGTTTCACCTGGGGAAAAAATTGTTGAGAGCATGAGAAACCTTGTGTATCTTCCAGTGATTTTAGTAAAATCAACACAATGGAAACGGTTGTCAAAGACCAGAATGGAAAGCAGTTGAATCTTCGTGGAGAAAACTTGACAATCAGATATCGCTTGAGAGAAATTTAATTGCATAATACAAATGGCTTATACTAATGTGCATGTAAAAATTTCTGATGATCCACAACAAAAATTGAAACACGCTGTTGATACAAAGAGTCCCGTGAGCATTCGCCTTGGGTTTGAAGATTTGTGTGGAAGTGATGTTCTTGCTCTGAACAATTCACAAGTGAACAGAATGGCAAAAGCCTATGAGAATGGAAAATGCATCACAATAAAAATGAGTAAACGCCAGGTTGTTCACAACATAAAAACAAAGGGCGGGTTCCTTTCAATGTTAGCCGGTCTGGCCACAAAGTTTTGTCATTTTTGGCAAAGACTTTCTTGCCAACATTGGCGACTGGGGCACATTCAGGTGTTGGGTCGGCTTTGGCACAAAAAGCAACAAACAAGGCGATGGGAAACGGGTTATATTTGAAAATAGGTTCAAACATCGCAAGAGTTGAAACGGGTGGCCAGGGCTTGTATTTGAAACCCTTCAAATGCTCGGGGCTTAGCAAAGTTGGGAATGCTTTGTATTTGAAACAGGGGGTCAAATTATCAGTGATGAGGTTTGCTTCTTGGTCCACATTCTCCTTTGAAACATATCCCCGTTCTTCGTAGGCTGCTGTGAAAGTGTTGTGAATTTTTTGGCATTAAATACATATGTAAATCAAAGGAAAAACGAATTGAGCAAAAAGACACGCAAGACATCAACCAGCACAAAAATCAACACATCAACCAAGCCGTTGTCGAGCAAAATAGGGGTAAAAAAGTAATAATTAACCAGAAAATTTACCAGCAAATAAATCAACATCTGAATCAACACATCAACCAAAATATAAAGTTAAGTGATTTTTATTTATTTAATAAAAATGAATAAGGGTCATTTATACAGACTTCAACAAATACATGAAATCGAAAAAGAAATCCATTTTGAGAAAATTAAACAAGAGTCAGTCGTTAAAAAGTATCATCATGTGATCAATTTTTGTCATGTTTGTTTCATACTTGTTCAGTTTTGTATGTTTTTGTTGAATGTCAGCTTTTTATCCAATTTTCAAGAAATCATAGGCAACATTTCAGGAAAGATTTTGCAGGGATTAAACTTGCTTTTCGGAAGTGTTTCAATTTTTCTGAAAGTAATTGAAAAACACCTTTTCAACAAAATTCAGAAACATGAGAAGCAAAAAACTTTGATTGAGAACCAAATCAACTCGATTCGAAACATGGTTTCGAAAGAGTTGTCAAACAATTAAATTTCTGAAGGTGAGTTTGAGAAGATTCTTTCTCAGATATCAAAATGGAATGAAACATACAGAAGGTTTGACGAGATGAATTTGGAATTCCCGAAACTGGAAACCATCGTTTAGAATAAATGGATATCCAAGTTGAAAATATTGTTTTACCAAACAAGCCTCTGAGCAACTTTGAAATTGAAGATGCGGCAAAAAGATTGGTTTGAAAAACTTTCGTGGTGTTTTCTTGAGAGACACTTTTCCGACGCGGCCGAGAAGAAATGAGTGTGCAATTTTGAACTTGGACGATGCTTCTGGGAGTGGGACGCACTGGGTCGCGTGGTTCAAGTGTGGAAAGATAAATTTTATTTTGACTCGTTCGGATTGCCCCCACCAACTGAATGAAACAACTTTCTCAACGGTGATGTGTTCTATCCATCTGAGCAATTTCAACCGAGGCAAGAAGTTTTTTGTGACCATCTTTGTCTTTTTGTTTTGAAAGAGATGCAAAAAGGAAAAGGGCTGCAGGAAATAATAAATAATTTTTGGTGATATCATAAAGATGCCAGTTGATAAATTCGGACGAAGTCCAAAGACGAGACAAACAAATGTGAGCGGGGTTTCACATGAATATGTGAACAGCAACTTTTTGCGAAAAGATCAAGCCATTGACATGTCTGGTCAAAACATGGTGAATCTTGGTTCGCCGCAGGGTCCAATGGACGCAGTGAGGAAGAAATATGTCCGTGAAACATTTTTCAAAAGGGGCGATCCGAATGATATGCAGAATAACCCAATTAAAGATCTTTTGCCCCCAATTGACGACGACCATGCAGCGAATAAGTTTTACGTTGATTCAAAAAGCACTGGAGAAAGTGATCTGAACGTGAACGGGAATTCTGTGAGAAATGTTAATCAGAATCCAATCCATGAAGATGAAGTGGTTCCGAAACAGTGGATTGAAGAACATTTTTTAAGTCGTGATGGCGTCGCATCGACTATGACTGGAGATTTGAACGCAGACGGTCATCAGGTCACATACTTGAAAGCACCAGAACACAATCACCATGCCGCAACAAAAGGATACCCAGATACGAAACTGTCGCTTCTGGGTGGGGACATGCAAGGTGGAATTGGGATGGCTGGAAACAGGATTGCACACTTGGGCGAGCCTGTTCAGAGCAACGATGCAGTCAGATTGAGTTCTGCAAACGAATTATATCTGAGACGTGATGGGACAAATTGGATGAGGGGCCTCTTCATGCTGGTGGTTTTCAAGTGATTTGCGTCGGAAACCCCCGCGAAGAACAAGACGCGGTAAATTTACCAACACTTCAAGCTTTAGCAGCAAGTGTTTTAGAGCAAGCAACCGTGGCAGCCGACACGGCAGTCGGCGGCGCAATTACAAATCATGCAAACATTTTTAATCGAGACATCAGAACAATAAGTTTGAACTTGTACCCACAAGGAACGGCAAAAAAATTTCAGTGTGGGTGAACCATATCATGTTGCCGGGTTGCCAGATCCAACCCTTGACCATGAAGCCATCAATCTCAGAACGTTGAACCGAAAAATTTTGAAAGAAATTAGGGCTAATAACCAGTTACAATCATTGAAACATCTAAGGCTTGATGGACAAAATCAAATAGTTTCAGATCTTCAAATGAATGGTCAAAAAATTGTCAGATTGGTTGATGCAACAGCGCCTGCTGATGGTGTTAATAAAAGAACGCTGGATGCTGCAGTTAATTCACTGAGATCCGAAAACGAACAGCTGATACTTGCAACGAATGAGAATATTTCTCAGAGAGTAATGTTTCTTGATGGAACTTCTATGCCAGAAAATCATCACAATTATAATGGCAAAAGAATCACGAACCTTGGGGGTCCAGCTGAAGACACTGACACAGCGACAAAAGGTTTTGTAGGTAATCAACTTAGGAAGAGAACCTTTCACGCAAATCCAGAAGGTGCTCAGGAACATCTTAAAATGAATAACCACAAAATATCTGGACTTGCGAATCCAACTCAGAACAACGCCGTCCAGAAATTGTATGTGGACGAAAGAGTCGATAATTTACATCAACAGTTGGAAAACTTGCAGGCACGAGTCGTGAGACTCGAGCGACTGGGTCTCCAAGAAGCTGCTGAGACAGATGACACAACTGAGCCAGCCGGGTGAGAAAAATTTTCAGATTAAATAAACATGTTTTGTGCTTTACCTGATAACATTGGGAATAAAAAGAATTGCACCCCTTGGAAGCAAAAAGTTTTGACTTATGACTTCCAAAATTACTCTTCACTTGGGAAAGAAAAAACATGGAACAAAGTTGAAAATGCTTTTAGTGTTTGGGCAAATGTTTGCAATTTGAAATTTAAAAGAGTTTTTGATGGGAATCAAGTTATGAATATTGCGTTTTTGACAGATGATGAAAAGCAGAATGCGGAAATTGATTGCCCTTATAAACTAAATAACAAAAAATCTGGCAGTTTAGCGCATGGGTTCTACCCCAGTGATTCAACATTGTCTGGTGACCTTCATTTTGATAATGAGATATGGACAGACCAGGCAACAGTTTTGGGGGATGGAAAGTTCAACTTATTTTCAGTTGCTGTTCACGAAATTGGTCATTGCATAGCACGCTTTCACAATGCTGAAGGAAAAGACAGTATAATGCAACCAATTTATAAACCAGGATTTAGTGCCGAAAACAAAAACGAGATACTTTCTGAATCTGATATTAAAACAGTGCAAGAAATGTATGGCGCGGCAAAAAATGTAATTGTTACGGCAATTTTTAACTCAAAGCAAGCAAAAGTCATGATAAAAAGGATTGCAAAAGACTCAAAGACAAAAAGGGTTAAAATTATTTACACGTTGAAACCAAAACATTTCGGCGAAGATTCAGATATTTCTGAAGAATCATTTGCAACACTTTTGAAAAAACTGGCTGACATAAATCACGCTGAATTTGTGGCTGATAATTTTTGTGTGGGTGATAATGGTAAGCCATAGTTTTGACAAACCTTTTCATTGCAGTTGGGGAGTGATATGATTTCTTTTGCTCGCAGGATAAAAGAAATCATTGTGGAATACTTTCAATCACAACAACTAGCTTCAGTTGATTGAAAATACATTTTTGAAAACCGGCTCATGTGCGCCCAATGTTATGGAAGTATACCAAAAAAATTGAACAATAGAAATCCTGGGTTTACCTCACACCAATTGAGATGCTCTTCCACATTCTAAGGCAGCACATAGCTATTCAGAACTTGGTGAAAGTGCTTTGTCACAAATGAACATCACACCTTGAATGTTTGTTCTTTTCAAAAAACATCCAGGGTGGCCAACTGAACATTATTGGACAAAGCTCATGCAGTCCAAACCAATCTGATACACAGCGAAGCAAGCACATCTAGAGCAATTGAGCATTTTATTTAACAACGCTGACACAAATACATAAGTGCATACAACATAATAATGACTAATTTATACAACTAAAAAAACAGAAACTTGAGTGAACAGAGTTTGGGCGACTTTTATGGCTCTACAACTTTGTCCTGTTTATGAGCACCTTTACATTCAAGTTGATTTTCAAAACCTCTGGCCTTTATCCAAGTTGCCAGCACAATGAAATTTCTGTCGACTTCTAAGACTCCTGGACTTTGCCCAAGAGTCAGCACATTCGTTTTCAGATGACAAAAATAACCCCTAGCCTTTGCGCAAGTTGCCAGCGCAATGAAATTTCTATCGACTTTTCAGACTCTTGGACTTTGGCCTGGTTAGCTGGCACATTATGTTTTCAGGTGATAAAAATAACCTCTGGGCTCAACGCTGGTTTCAACACAATGAAATGTCTATCAACTTTTAAGACTCTTGGACTTTGCCCAAAAGCAGCACATTACGTTTTCAGGTGACAAAAATAACCTCTGGGCTCACCCCTGGTTTCAACACAATGAAATTCAAGTCGACTTGAAAAGACTCCTGGACTCTGCTATATTTGTTAGCATACTAAGAAAGCTCTAAGTTTAATTTACAAACAAATAAATCTCTACACACAAATTTATACAATTGTGAAATAAACAGCAGATTATTTCCCATTCATTAGCAATTTTTTTTTCATTCCACAACATGTGTTCAATATTATAGCATCTTTCCAAAATTTCTGAAAAGAGAGACCCATCTGCTTAATCTTTTTACTGCCAAATATTTTATATTGAGCTGAAAACATAATTTTAAACGTTGAAGCATATTTTCATGAAATAAAAGTAGATCAACTTGCAGTTTCTGTTGTTTTTTTCAACCATTTTTCTCCTACAACATCCTATTGCGGAATCAGTTTGAGTCAACAATATCAACCACTCATCAACAGTTGCTTAAATCAACTGAAAAAAAATGCAATGAGGCCAACTAACCTTCCAACACTGAATTGCCCCCGTTCCAATTTGATTTCACCACAAATTTAATATAACTAAATTAGAGAGCTAGTGGCTTAGCACAAATATACGCCAATAGTACCTTAACCATTGTGAACAAGCTTTTTTGCAATTACCACCATAATCCTAACCTAATGAAACTTTCATCAGATGAAAAACAGCTTTTTTGAAAGATTTTGATCAGTTTGCGAGCTGCCAACCTGTTGCGGTTCTGGTGAACTTTGAAGCAAACTGCTTGATTCAGACGTTCTTTCAAAATCCCTGCTTGATTCTAAAAAACTTAAATAATGAGTTTCATTGCCTGTAGCTGCCATCTTTTTCAAGCTCACTCTGTGGCTGGCGTTCAGAACTGTTTGCGTGGCAAAACATTCCTTGCTTTGGAAGGTTCTACCACGTCACAAAGCAGTGCTAAAAAATTATATTCAAGTTCATCTGGTAGCCCGCCACGATCACAAGCCAAAAGCTGAAATGCAGGTTCGCGTCGCGTCTCATCAAACAAGTGCAGTCAAACGTGACGCACACCTGCTGTTGAATCGTGAACACTTGACGACAAACGTATCATCAGGCCTGACAAAATAAATACTCTTGCTCACGGATGTCGAGGATGAGGACAAGGGGGCCCCAGGGAAGACAGAGGGGCCCTGGGGAAGGCAAGGGGAACTGGGGAACAGAGGGTTTGATAGGGATTTTCGGAAACGGCGCTTGAACACAGAAAAATACACTACTTTTGTATTGTTGCAAATATTGCAATAGGCTTTTCTTGAATCATCAGGATAAGCACTGAGCCAACTTTGGTATTCTGAATCTTGCAACCATATATGTCGAAACGTTTGTCAAGATTGCCTCAGTTCTTTTACCAGACATTACTACTTCATGGCTTATAATTGAATTACTTGGAAATATCGTGTGTGTCGTGCGGGATAAAAACATATTCTACCAATGTAGTCTTTAAAATAATGCGCTCATTAAACGTAGAAGCAAATATTTACGCTTCACTAAGCCATCTAGTTAGTTTCATTTTTATAAGACACAATTATCTCGAAGCTGCAGCGTCGTTGCGTCATATGAAACGTTTCAAACGATTGAAGGCAGCTGGCTGTTATTGGTCCCGGTATTGAATATAGTAGGACCAGTAACAACCAGAATATCCAGTCATTTTTTGCTTTAAGAGGCAGTATCTCAAACAAAAAACTGTTGCTCGTCTAAAATCAAACATTTGACCCACCCGCAATTTTGGGCTGGCCATGCCACTGCGCACGCAAGTAATTAAACTCTTGTTTCATTTGGGCAAGATTGGGCTTCTTCTGGACAAAAGACGAATCAGCAGCAGTGGCAGGACCGTCACTAGAAAGTTTTCAAGAGGGGGGCTTTGCATTTGTGCGAGGGAGGGCGTGACATTCTAAAAATTGACAAAAACTCCACTGATTTATAGTATTTCATGTTTCAATATGGTGGGTTTGGAGCTTTGCTTGGGGGGATAAGCTCACAAAAGCCCCCCCCCTGGCGACGGGGCTGACCTGACTGTGGCAAAAAGTTGAATAAGCTGCATTTTTCTACAAGCTTTTATGAATGACTGCAGTTCATGTTATTACTGTAGCTAAGTGAAGGCATTAAAACTACGCTACAAGGAACTTACAGTGCAGTTAACTACAGGCTAGGGTAGAGCGCTCAGTGACAGCATAAATTCCAAAACAGCAAACCTAATGGTAAACATCGCCTACATGTCAGGTAGACTCAAAATGAGGTGCGCTAGATTAACTGTAGGCTATGCGAAAGATGACTGCTGATTAACATCAGACCTGCCAGTAGGGTGTAGTGAGGTGGGAACGCGTGGGAACGGCGTTCCCACACCCTTTTGCACGTTACTTGAGGATTTAGATTTTTCATTTTTATTTCTACGTGTAGCGCCTGGAGTAACATAAATGAATAAATAACAAGTTATCTCGTGTATAGCACCGTAGCTAATAAGGAAATGCGCACATTTAGTCGTATCCGCGCACATCCAGTCTACACGTGAAACAATAAAGACAAGTTTGTGAAGGAGAAAAACAAAGCCAGCTTCTTTCAACGACTTCGGCATTGTGGTTCTGGGGCCGAATAAGATTTGTGGTGCATTTCCGTGACGAGTTTCTGTCTTTTCTGTGTTGTGAAACATCATGCTTTAAAAACAACTTTTCGTTTTACAACCAGTATTCCCGCATTTTGTTCCGGTATATTGGATGACCAGAGACCGATATCTTTGGATCCAGCGATAGCGTCAGACAATTCATCTATCGTGTTTTTCGATGATACATCTTGACGTTCTTCTGCTGCTGCACCGCTGGTTAAACAGGTCTATTGTCATCGCTACGTATATCTAAGTCTGTCGCAGCATGTTCTTCGATTTTCTGACCTCTTGCAGGTTCCGCAGAAATGTCTCCGCTGGGCTTCAGTGGCGTAGCCAGCCCAAAAATTAGGGGGGGGCAAAATGTTTGATTTTAGTCGAATAACATTTTTTGTTTGGAAAAACGCCTTTCGAAGCACAAAATGACTATGTTTTCTAAAAATTGGGGGAGGCATGGCTCCTCTAGCTCCCCACTGGCTACACCTATGCTGGGCTTCACTGCCACTGTAACATAGGAAATTGAATGTTTCTTGACTCAGCTGCAACTTCTTCCTCTTTCATTTTTGCTTCTTTTGCTTTTTAATGTTTTTAGGACCACTTGGATAAGTTCTACACTCGAAAAGGGGACGATCCCCTTTTTCTGTCCTTCACCATTGTTAAGAGACTTGACACCACTTAAGTTCACAAATTCCTTCGGGGCTGTCTGGAAGAACGATATTCAAATGACGTGGATACCGCATGCGGATCCGAAACCAAAATAAAACAAGCGGATGGAATACCTTAATTTTTTAGACCTTGGAGTACTAACTTGTTAGTGAGTGTCGGCCAGAACACACGCCAGAGAATCAACTATTTTTATGTCAACGAAGCAATTTCAATGAGTGTGCACAGAGCACCGACTTATTATTTCCAAGTGGCAATGGTATCTTTTACAGCGTATTGTGTATTTTTAAAACATTACACTTTTTGCCGCATTAGGGATTGGGAGCCCCCTAAATATTGGGGGCCCCTGACTGTAGCCCAGTCAGCACCCCGCTTAATCCGCCACAGGTAGCTTCACATATGCCAGTTGATGGTATGATGAATTTATACAAATACATTGATGTAATTGAGAGAAAAGCCATTCCAGTTATGCGAAAGGCATTTCCAGATGGTGGAGGAAAATTCCAGGTTTTTGTCCCGTGTCTTTCATCTGAAAAAACGAAGACGATTTCCAGGAAGCAAAATTAAATGTGATAGATTGGCCTGGAATCTCGCTAGATCTTAACCCCATTGAGAATTTGTGATCAGTAACAAAATCCCGGTTACAAAATTCGATTGCAAATCATTTACCAGTTTTTGTAAATCTTAAACTACACCATCCAACCCAACAGAAAATAAAACCTAAATTCAGATGCATGAAACATTTTGACCCAAATACCTTTATAACTGATCTCAGTCACAATCTAA
>Ga0210059_1007476_pt1 | contig 17351 bp, 11 predicted proteins | sample Ectturendosymbi2_FD_188042 | JGI IMG/M metagenome (GOLD analysis project Ga0210059, IMG submission 188042) | Ecteinascidia turbinata endosymbiont from Florida, USA - Sample 2 (SPAdes) (version 2) | ecosystem: Host-associated > Tunicates > Ascidians > Unclassified | place: Key West, Florida...
CGGATATTCATTGCCAAACTTGACCTATGGAAGAGTCGAATTCAACAAGGAAATCCAGCGAGCTTCAGTAACTTGGATTTTGCCCTTACCGACAAGCAACTTGAGTCTGAGTTGAAGAACCAAGTAGAAACTCACCTAAATCACTTGAAAGCACAGTTCATCAAATACTGTCCAGATATAGATGAGAAGCGAGAAGCGTTGAAGTTCATCAGAAACCCATTTCAAAGCGACGTAGTAGACATTTTCGATGAAGGACAAGAAGAGTTTCTTGAGTTGAAGTTCATCTCCACCGCTAATGGCCACTTCAAAGAAGTTGATCTTGAAACGTTCTGGGCCGATTACCTTCATGTCTACCCTCTTATCTCAGCTCAGGCTCTTCGGATTCTAATTATGTTTGGATCCACATATCTTTGCGAAGCTGCATTTTCAGCACTGGTTGCTATAAAAACCAAGTACAGGAACAGGCTGGCAGTTGAAGAAGACTTGCGGTGTGCACTTTCTGATATTAAACCGCACATAAAAGATCTAGTAGCCAAGAAACAGTGCCAAGTGTCTCACTGATGTCGTTGATGTGTTAATAAATCTGCAAAACTGCATTTGCTGTTATGCTTATCTAAGGTTAGGGAGGCTTGAAACAATGGACCATTACTTAAGGGAAGCGTGACAAAGAAAAGGTTGAGAACAAGGTAAATATTAGGTACCCGTATGGACCTGTAGGGACCCAAATCAGGTCCCTAAAACGCCTCAACAAAACCCTGGACTTGTGTTTGTTACAAAACCTTAAAATTAAACAAATTCACCAAAAGATACATGAGTTTTTACAATATATCTAAAGTAAGGGGGGCGTGAGCCAAGGTAAAATTACTTTAGGGGCGCGTGATGAAGAAAAGGTTAAGAACCACTGCTCTAAGCAAAAATTTGTAAAGTTTTGAAAAAAGAAAAGAAAAAGTGGTCCCACAAATTAAAATGTTCAAGCAGTCATTACAAAAACATAAGGTGCCAAGTCAAGAGGCAAACTCTGAACCATTGACCAAGTAGACTTGAAACCTATCCCGTAGGCTGCCAGATTGACGCCGGTTGAATGACAAACTGGCAGCTTTATGCGAACCACGTCATGTGAGGCGGGATGGTCGAATAAGTTTTGAAACCAAATCCATATGGGTGGTTCCGTAGCCACTTCCTAAATAATTGCTACAAACTGTAAAGCAATGCAGGATTGAAGTATTGCAGTATAGTGTTACTATAAGAGTGATAAGAAACTTCTAACAGTAAAATCTAACCAACAACGCAAAATGCTTCTATTATAACATTATCAGTTGCACAACTAAGTACAGCAGTCTTCAGATACAAATGAAGCAGCTACCGATGGTAAGCATAAGACTATCACTGACTGAAACAAATAGCCAATTTTTTTTTAATTGGCCATAATGACCAAACCTGGCAACCCTGTTCCATTCCGTAGTAATTGCTATAGGAAAGAAGAGGCTGCAACCCTACCAATACTTAAAATTTGTTAGGTGTCAGATTAGACGAAAGGTTGTTTTATACACATTTAAAAACACTGTGAGAATTAGCTCACCACAGCTTGTAATTAAGGCTGGTGCCACAACCATAGTACGAGATAGTATGAGCTTTTATAGTACCTTATGGAGATTGGAGAACCCCTGTGAGAATTAAAGGCCTTGTTTGACAAATATTCATACATGACAGACAAGAACTTGCCATGTATTTTGAAGTGTGACATCAAAAATAATAACCACCCATGTGCCACTTAGAGTTCCATGTGGAAGACAAGACTTGACTTACAGCAAAATCACTGCATGCACTATGCAGGAAAATGTTGTTGGAAAACCTTGCACATGCAGACATCCTCAATTCCATTAGAGACAGTGAGCAAATATTGATTCTTAAGCATCGACAAGGTCATATTAGGCAGATATATAAAATGACATTCTGTCACAGCTGAAGTAGTCTGTAATCGATGCCAAGCATACACATAAGATTATTTTAACATTGTTAATGCTATGTTTTAAATGACTCTGAGAAATATTCTTTGTGCTTCATAAAAAATATTAGCAATGTCCTACAAAACGTAGCATAAGTCTTTATTTCAAGTTTTCATATAATGTATTTTTTCCACACATGAATATTAAAACAATTGACTTCACAATTTGCTTGTATATCATTCAATGTATATATTTTTGAGATTTTCTATTACATTGGGCCTCTTTTTCATGATACACTGTTATAGTGGTGCAATGATGGCATATATTTTATGACTACTTCAGCATGCATTTGAATATTGTACAATAAGTTTTAAACTTATTTACTTTGTGGTTTATTACAGTTATGTCAGTTAACCTAATATCAAGGCTTCTTTGATGGTATTTCTTTTTCCAAATACAATGTTTTTTTTCTTGCTTTGATTTATACCTGTATGGGATACATAAGCCAACTGATTTTTCACTATGTCCAGTAACGAGTATGATGAAAAAATCAAGCAGCTTTTTGAAGAAGGAGCAAAGTTGGGTGCTTCAGCTTTTACAGAAGGTGATTCTTAGTGTATATAATATATTACTTTAATGCAAAGTTTTATTTTAGATGTGATTTTGAAGCTATTTTCACATGCTATACCAGCAAGAAACAGAACTATTGCATTGGTATTGCACTAGTAACTATGATGAGCTGCTAACTTTCCTGGATTAGTCTTAATTTTCTATACCAAAAACTTTTAGCTGTTTAAAGATTTGTTATTTCCATTTCATAAAACATTAACATAGCTTGGTGTATGGTGTTTCTATATATTAGTTAGTTCTGTACTTATTTCCACTGCTTTGCTTGAGATCATCATACCTTATGATATTGAAGTCTTAATTTCAAATATGTGAGAAATAGCTCTGCTACAACAATGGCCCATCATTTTGATGACGGTAAGTCATTGTGCATGTAATCAAGTGTGAACACATGTACAAGATACATACATGAATGCACGCATAAGTACAAATGAGCAATACACAAGATGTAGTCACCACACACAATGATGTCTAAGCAGAGTTTTGTTGGGGTGATGCAGAGGTTCCCTTAACCACACGTGCTTGGCCCTCCATGAAGGTGTTCTGATCAGGGCTGTGGAGCCGCAACTCAAATTTCAGGCTCTGGCTCCAGCTCCAGGCATCTAAATTTTTTTGGCTCCAGCTCTGGCCCCCACATCTCCAAGTATTTGGCTCTAGCTCCAGAATGATTTGATCCAGTGCAAACTGAAACCATTGTAACATGTTTACAATTGTATTATTGCATCAACATACTTGCAGATGAGGTCATGGGAAAGATATATTGGAAGGATAAAAAGTGCAAAAAAGTATAAGAAGCTCTGATATACACACAGGAATAACCACGGTTGCAGAACTGGAAACCAAATTTCAGGCTCTGGCTTCGACTCCACCACATAAACGTTTTTGACTCAAGCTCCAAGCATCCAAAATTGCTTGGACTCTGGCTCCACAGCCCTGATTCTGATGGTAAGGTAGGCCAAATGACAGACTTCGTGGAGGGTTGTATCTCTCATGTCCGAGTGGACTTTCCAACAGGTTTCTTTGTACCATGCGCCAGGCAAGAACGCTGCAGTACCAATTTACAAGGTCCTTGGTGAGACCTAGCCTAAGGTGAAGTTCCTAACCTACAGTTTGTAATATGTCAGAAGTTGGTTTAATCCTATTGAAATAATTTGCTGCATAGAGCAAAGCTTGTCCTTCATGTTTTATTTTCAAGATTAGGTGGTACATTGGTGCTGATTGTTAAGTGGTTATGTTTTGGTCTAAGTTATAGAAATGTTTGATGCAATTAATTTTTCGAAGGCTACGGCTCTACCTGTTGTTGTTCAGGTCTTTCAGATATTCCTGTAGCAGAACAACCACCAAGCATTCGTGAAGTACCTGCTGTTTCTATCACTCCAGCTTTTGAAAGACCCACGACTAATCCTGCTCATGAGATTGTAGCAGGCAAAACTTCTACAGAAATTCCAGGCTGGAAGAATCGAATTGATGGCATTAATAACAATAGTGGCCATCTTTGGAGCAAGCTAGAAGGCAACAATGATCTTCTTCTTGCACGCTCAAAAAGACCGCCTCAAGTCTTGAACTTGGTCCCAGGCAAAAGTGAAATGTCTGAGTTAGCAAAGTCAAAGATTCACTTGGAAAGTGCTCTCCAAGATTCTCAGGTATGTACTGTGCTTTTTTATTTTATCTCAGCTTCTCATGGCTACCATTATTCTGCTAAAAATTCTATAGTCTAGATTTAAATTTGAATTTCTGCATTATTTTGGAGCAGTGACTCACAGTCTGTTTTTTTTTGCTGAGTCATTTGTCTCATAATAGTATTAAAACTTGCCAAAGCAGTATTCACTAGTTTATATTTTCAGACTTTATGCCTGAATTGGCATAACTTTTTTCAGTCATTAAAAAAAATTCATTCTATACCTGAAAAATACTAGCTCACAGTTGATTCACACTATAGAACTTGAGATTTTTTGTATGAAGCTTTTAAAACCCGGTTGACTTTGCTAAAGTAGGAAAGAAAGTGATAACTAAAAATATGTTGAAATATTGGAGATTCAAAAATTTGATATTGTAGTTGCTATTGGCATCCTCACAATGAAGTGATATGTTTTCTTCATCTCGATGGAAGTTGCAGTTCCTAAAAGCATGTTTGACTGATTAATTTCTTGTCAGCATCAGAATGTATCTACTGCGTTGATTTTCACAAACTGATCTATAACAAGGTACTGATTTTTTCTATATATTAGAGATTTTCACTGGTTTTAAGATTCTACCTTAGGAGCAATGAAACTTTTTTAAAAAAGATTTTAAGGTTTACCTTAAGAGCAATGAAGTATATTTAAAACTTATTGGCAGAAAGATGACAAGCTTTTGTAACATATTCATATCTGGTGTCATATAGGGTGGTAAATGCGTGCGCTACTCAAGCTGATTTTCAGCTGAGTTTTATGACAAACTTGAGAAGGAACATACAGGTTTTTAAGGTCACCTAGGTGTAAACTAAAGACTGATTAATATTTTATCAGTGAAAAAGGTCAATCTCAAACTAATAGGCATTTTGCAATTAATGAAGTTTTTCCACATATAAATTACCAACACTATGTTCAACAGTTTTTGCCATTCAAAAATTTTGTTTGCTACTCAGTAAGGTTCACCAACTACCACAAAGGTCTGTGACTATGTCTGCAGTCAAGTGAATTAAAGTTTCCTCTTTTGTGTTACATATAACCAAAAAGTGAAAGGTCATAAAATTAAGATGTCTTGCGAAATTCTCGATTTCGTTGAACTCGGTTTCTGTAAGAAGTGTCATGGGTGGTCTGCGGCGCCCACTTCCGCTTGCTTGCTTGCGCCGTGGCCACGCAGCTGTTTTCGCAGTGAATCCGCAGCACCGCGCGTGAACTGTTCCCTTGCGTCTACCCATTACCGCCGAACACAAGGCTTGACAGTCCATAAATACCGTTTTTCAAGTCTTCGATAGTATCCGACCGAACCAAGCCTACCAGCTTTGGTGGCACGTGCTCAACCAACTGTACACCATTTATCCCAGGGGTTCTCAACCGGGGGTAAATTCTACCTATCCTGGGGGTAAATTTAATGATGCTGAAGTTACAATACTTAGTTTTATTAGGAAGCTGGCAAGGGGTAAACGGGAGAAAAAAGGTTGAGAACCCCTGATTTAGCCGGTCTATGCCCAATATATTCACACTACCAAATTCACTGCTCTCTTTTTGGGCTCCAAAGTAATCTACGAATGCAGATTCCTATTCCTTATCCGCTCTCTTGTTCCAGACAAAGACTTCGATTGCAGTTTCACAAAGCTTTTTCTTTGCAACTGTAAGAAATACATGTCTAATTTTTGCCGCAATTCGTTAGTGAGTTATCCATGAAGCTCTTAGATTTGTATAAGGGGGTGAATTTTCTCCATTACTTCATTGCGAAAGTTGCGTCATATAATGATATTCATCACCATAGCAGTAACTAACTCGTCACCCGAGAAACCGTAAACCGTCTGTCAAACAGAAATCGAGAACATGCTAATAAACATCGCTCGTATTAAGTTTTTGCTGCTCGAGGTGGCAGTTAGGTGCGTTACTGTTTGAAAAATAAATATGTGTTTCTAGATAGGTGGACAAACGCACACTACGTCTGAAAAGAGAAGGTATTTATTATTTCTTTCGATCGTCACTGCAAAGCCAAACTTGACTCTGTAGAATTTATTGATGAAATTCAGCATAACAGTTAGATGCATCTTGTAAATTAAACGCGACAGTATAGATATGCTAATCTCTATTTTATTTCGTATTTTGTAATGCTTAGTCCGAAACATTGCATGGGTTTACTTTTAAGGTCTGCTTTGTGTTGAAAAGAAAGCGACGCTGGCGAAGAAGGCCAAATAAACTTTGTACAGTGAGAAAGCGTCTAACCCACCCACAGATCACAGTTAGTGTTTCTCAGTTTTTTGCTGCATACCGGCAAAGTTTTTTGTCAAGCGTGGTGGCTTTTTACGGTCAGGAACTAATGCACCGTTCTTGATAAGCGTAAACCATTCGTTGATCGACATTAACTGAAGTTTGCATGGATGTAGGTGGCGGACCGGAAGAACCTGCTTGGCCTCATGTGTCAAAGCCCTCGTGCTGTCCTCAATGCTCCGGCAGTTTGAGCACCCCGCAGCGTGACTTTAATCTGCGTTGCCGCCACAAATATCAAGTAGCTCCAGCCAGTAGCGGTCACAGGCTAATTTGGTGGGGGGGATGCGATAACGATTTGCAATGAACTCAACGCTTCACAGGACCGTATTGCGTAAATCAATCACTTTCGCATACGTACATTTACGAGGAAACAAGTCTAAGCTTGGTTTAGATTTTAGAAGAAGCTTGAGTAATACAACTGGTCAAACTTTGACACTGCACCACTACGGAACCAACAAGCAATGTGGCAGATACCAACGATCTGACGTAGCCACTAGCGTCGGCGCAGGTACATTGAGGACTCGAGATAAAAAGTTCACGTGACGACATAATACTTATTCTCATTGTAGGTTACGTTTGTTACAGCACAATTACCGGTGGCAGTAGCCAGCATAGTGCAGTAGCGCTGTTTACCGTGTATGTTGCAGCAAGTGAGCGTAGTTACTTGGATCCAGGGCCGTCGCCAGCGGGGGGACAGTGGTGCCCGCTCCCCATTTAAAATATGTGCCCCCCATTTCATGTTTGGACCCCAGTTGCTGCATAAATCCAATATTTGTTTGAAAAATGCGACCCCCTTGTGCTTTCTGGTCCCCCTGCTGTGAAATCTTAGCGACGGGGCTGCTTGGATGCGGTTTACATCAGTGCTCTTCAAATGGGGAACCTTATAGTTTTTAATTGTCGTTTGGAATAGTCTGCGACACTCATAGTGATTTGTTATTGCAGGTAATTTTGATGAAATATTAACAAGAAGTGGGTTGATTCTATTTATTTTGCAACCGAAATTTAGAGAACGGAAAGAAACAAACAATCCGTAATGAGTGAAAGCACGAAAGTAACGAAAAACCGAAAGCGAGAAAGCACGATAATTCATGGGCGTCGGCAGAAGTTTTTCCAGGGGGGCAACGTCGACATTTTGTTCATCATTTTCAAATTGGTGACAATCAGTGTTCCTCTAAGATAATTTTACACTAAGCAAATCTTTGTTTCAGTGAGCATGATAAATTACTTTAGGGCTGGGTAAGCGGAGTTTTCATTGAATTACAAAGTTTGTGACATATATAATAAATATACAATCTTATCAAAATACAAATAAAATACACATTTCATTCAAATAGCTCCTTGTTTTCGGTGCAGTTTCCATTGCTTTCGAATGTTGCAAGTGTGCGAGAATGAGATTTCACTGCGCAACAGTTCTGGTGGTCCCGAGTATTTGCGCACCTTAGAGGGAACATTTCTGACGATGCAATGCAAATGGACTTTCACAAAACACTTAATCTTTACTACACTACAAAAAATGCCCCGTGTTACGGTAACCATCACAAAAAAAACGCTTCGTTGTCAGCAATAGCCAGAGATATTAGTATTACGACAATTTACACAATAGGTTGTTTGCAGATTTTCAACGCAGGGCACTTCTTTTCAAGTATGCATTGCCATGATCTGCAAAGAAAGAAGCACTGCATTGCCATGGTTTTCAACGAAACGACAAATTATGACTATATTTTACTTAGCAAGTAGGGCCGCACAGGCCCATTAACCAGGGGGCGAAGCCTCCCCTAGAAAAATCTGCTGGACATAATTTAAAAGTATTGGACACAGTTCAAAAAATTTTGACCCCTCAGAAAATTCTTCGCCCCTCCTGGCATCCCAAGCTAGTTACGGGCCTGGGGCCGCACCCAGCTGATATATGCAACTGAACTAACAACTGAACATGTTTTTGAAAATTTCGGGGGAATTGCCCGGTTGCTCTCCCCCAGATTGCGGGATCAGCTGGCAAGACTTGTCAGCATCACTTTACGGTGGTTCTCAAATCTTCATGAGCTGCGGGTCCCCTTCAAAGGACTCTCAACACTTGTGGCCCCCTGCTCATCAATCAAAATACGTAGTTTTGGCATCTGCCTCTGCTCGTGGCCCCAAGAGAACCGCTCCGTGACCTCCAAGGGGGGCTGAGGGCCCCGTTTGAGAAACCCTGTCTTAGAAACAAGAGCTGCAAACGGCTGGGATGTCGTCCAAAGCGTTCAATAAAGCCTTGCTACGCAAACCGGACAATTAAGTAGACCTGTATGTTGACATGACTAGAAACAAACTTACTAGAATTGGAACACCACGCAGGTTTTGCAAAATTGACCAGATGAATTATGAAAATTCGCCACAGCAAATATAGCTTTGCACTCAGTATTCACTCAGATGTCAGAACTAAACCTTAACGACTAAGACGTAGTCCCACAAGCCTGCATAGATGTATTCTAACAAGTCAGGTGACTTTATACTGCATGAAAAGAGGCCTGAATAAGTGTAGTTTGACACTCAGGCGCGTTGGTCACACTCGCACAAATGGATTTTTCAAACTTATGGAAGCATTGCTAAAGACTCATGCTTCTTTTCACGAAGTATAAATGTACGTGGCTTACCGCTATCAGCACGTCACTGTCTCGCTGCATTACCTGCCAAGATGTGTGCGTTCAACAGTTTCATGCAACAAAACGCCTGCTACCATAATACAAAGTGAACCTTTGCAGGTTTGTTGCCATGGTATTATTGCGCAATAAAGACCAACAGTAGAACAATCCGCTCCCGACTTTAACAACCCACCGCTGCAGCCAAAGGAGGGGCGTGAGTGAACTGCAAGCTCATTAGTTCTTCATCCCAAATTCCAGGGGAAAATGGTCGTTTTGCTCCCCCCCCTGTGGACGCCCATGCGATCATTGACTATTTTATATCAGGTTCCATAAACAACGTTGCCTCATCTAATGAAACGAAGAAACGTTTTTATTGTTAGCATAAGTTAATTTTTAGCATCTTTAGCGAGTAATGTGCAGTGCGAAAATACTTTTGGCGATGATTTTCAATGAAAGCAAGTGCCATGTCAACACCTCTTTAGGTCTGCATCCCCCCTGTATCCGCGCCTGGCTCTAGCATTACTGGGGTAGTAGCCGTCACCTAAGCTTCAGGTTCTGCGCTCCACTGCTGAGACCACAAATGCTAAATCGGTGTCGTCAGGAACTTTCATAAAGGAATGCAAAGTAAAATTATAAAGATCGCCGCCATCGTACAGCGCCTCCTCTCCTTTGTATGCATTTGCCCTTGTCGACTTATACGCTAGTGCTCAATTCGGATGCAGCTAAGTGGCGTGCACATTCGGAATGCAACAAAAATTGTAATACCAGCGCAACATAATTCAAAAAGGCGATGAAAAATCATCGCACAGCGCCACCTATCCCTTGTATTAAGTAAAAATAAAACCAAAGCAGGTAATGAACCTTATTTATGATAAGATATAATGATTCTGAAGAATATGTGGTAATGATTCAGCAGAGAATTTGCATCGAGCATTTCTACAAGTATTGCAACGTGGGGTGTGGAATAAAATTATCCTTTCAGTATCAAGTTGAATACCTTCACCGGAAATTAGAAGAGAGCAAGGAGACGGCAAAGAAGCAAAAAGAGCATTTTCGCGGAGCAATAGAACAATTACAAAATAAGCTGCAAGACACCCTGGCTGGGAGAAAACAACTTCTCGACCTTCGTAGTCGTGAAATGCAGGAACAAGAAGAAATGATTCACAAACTTCAGGTGATGTCATTTCCACACTCTTTTCCTCTGGGAAGGGTCCCTGGGACAACAGCCCTAGGAGGAATCGAAATGCCTCACGGTTTTCAGTTAGTTCTGATGGCTCCAACCCAAGCGCGGACCCCAAACAAGGTTGGAGATGTAATCACGCCACATGGCCCTAGGTCTACCTCTGGGCCGCTTTCCCGTGGGTGTAGCTCCAGAGCAATATTCGCAAAGATTTCAATAAATCATTCCCAGTCTTTTCTTAAACTTACAAAAAGTCCTTGCTGGAATAAGTGATGCTGTAGTATACCTATATTCGATGCTTTTACGATATGTTGAATAGTTCTTTGAATTTTTGCTTTTGTGCTCCAATTCTGTTTCAGTAATAACGATTAACCTTTTACCACGACCTATGTATACTACTATTTTAAGACTCGACTGTCGTCATTATGTACTTTTAATTGTACTTTGTTAATGCTAGGTTTTTGGGCAGGGTCTCAACATCAAGTTTTTCCGAGGGCCAAATGGGGGGCTTATAAAGTCACCCAAGGCTGACGCATCAATGGCGGTATACCTAAACCTTATCGGCAACAGCTTTTACATCTTGTTTCCCAGGAAAGGTATCATGAGTTATAAGGAAATCATTTCCAGCCGTCTGTACGTTCGTTCGAAAGGAACTTGTCCGCTCGCTAGTCGGGCACTTTTAAACATCGGGTGATAAACTGAATAACACAAATGTTAATTGTTTGAAAATTCCCCAAACAAATCGTGGTCTGCACAAAATGTCCTCGCAGGGCACGTTTGAGACCCCTGTTTTAGGGTGAGAATGCTGTTGATCCAACGTTTTGTCTGTTGGGTTTGGTGTTGATACTGTCCGTCACCAATGTGATCGTGCTTACCTGAGTGGATTCAGATGTTTTGATGGGTGTTGCATGTTGAGTATGTCGTGGTGGCGCTCTTTTGTATGGAGCTGTGATGTTGCATCAACGTAGTGGTTACTGTTCAATGACTACTTATTTGCAAGTTTCTGGTTAAACTGACACAGTCGGTTTTACCTGATCTAGTTGGTTTTAACTGATCTGAAACTTGGCAATATGAACTTCCTCTACCTTTCCAATATTTATGCCGTATTATCAAATATTTACGAGTTACTTTTCCTTTTGGCTAAGTGGTATTATTGAATTGTTCTAAATTGCACTGCTTGTTATTAAACCTTACCTAAGATAATCGGTTGTTATTGCTGATGCTATTGTTGCTTTTCCTTGTCTTTTGTTTACATGTTTGCGTTATTTATTTAATTATTCTGAAGGGTTTGATTCAATGATCTTGCAGCCCCTCGACCCCATAATAAACTATCACTCTGCCGCTTCTATTTGAGGTAGCACTCCTTCCGACATTACCCAAGATTCGTGACCATAGTTGAGAATCGGAGCAAAACCTGATTCAAAAACTGAAAGCTTTGCAGTGTTTGAAAGTTCACATTTTTTTCACTAAAGACCGATAAAGATCACGCAGAACTGCATTTACTTTACCAATCCTTGTGTCTGTCTCCTTGTTCCACCTTTCGTCACTCGTGAATTCCACCCCAACGTACTTGAGCTTTTCTACCTGCTGCAGTGTATTGCCGCTTACTTGCAGCGTGCCCTGACTTGGGTTTCTGGCGAGACATAATACCTCGGCCTTTTTAGTACTGATTTTCGTTCTGATTTGGTCGCACGCAGCTGAAAACCATTCAAGTGCATGTTGAAAACTGTTTAGAAGATGCAACAGGACTAAATTGTTCGCAAAAAGCACAGTTCATCCTGCAACTTCCAACAGTGACACGTTCGTTGTAGGGGATTGGTGATAGTACACACCCTTGTCGGAGCCCAACACCCACAGTGAACGGCTGTGATTTAACTCCGTCGACGCGGTCACTGACGTCTGAACAGGAATACAATGACTAGTAACAGGCGGCCCAAGCCTTTTGATAGCACATATGTCAAAAGACGAAGAGTTTCGGTATAACACAAGTAGCTTTTATTAGTACTGCGTTTGTCATGTGCTATGATGGCATAGATACACTAAGTAGAAATTGGCATGCATACGTATCTTGTGTCTTTAAACCCCGATTAGATCAGCTGTTCGATAAGTGGAACATGTAGTTTGTAGGTTTATCTTCGTTAAAATTGTAAAACTTTTGTAAAAGGCGAATGTAGATGACGTTAACCTTTCGTTAACCAGAACTGAAAATACTGTACCTGTAAAAGCAAGCCCAATATATTTTGCTCTGCCAAGAGCCACACACCGACAGACACCACTTGGTCTTGATCCACCTCAGTGATACGCGATTGTTCCATTTCTATGCTTTACGCTACGAAAACAAGTGAAATAGCGGAGGACAAGGAAATAAAAACTGACCAGATATTACAACCTGCTCACGAAACAAGCCTTGATGGCCGAGTCTCTCGGCCATCCCAGCCGGATGTCTACCCAGCCCTATCATGCATCTCGTTTCGGATATTGCGAGTCGAGATTGGGCATTCCGCTAATCACTACTTAAACCGGCTTGTGGTTCGCGAAACCACATGTCGTTTTTTGGGCAGTTTCCGCTTTGCAATGTCATATCAAGTTTTACAGTGCCTTGCGTATCGAAAACGCTGTAATGCCTTGTGAACCGTTAAATAGCTATGTCTTGGGATGTCATTCGGTTACAGCAAAGCCAGTTAAATTTATCTAACTTAGTTGTGCACAACCTGCGGCCGCACAGTCGCTTACGATCGTGAATAATAACTTGTAGGCGGCCGTGCACATGTACAACAAAATGTAAGTTATGGCGAACATGCACTGATAAAAACTCTTTGGTTACTGTATACGGATATTTCGCTTATGAAACTGGTCTATAGATTAGGATCAAACGCAGGGTTTCTGCATTACTGGCCATTAATGCGATGTTTTGCAAACTGTGCTTGATTAAATTCATTGGAAGGTTTGACGTTTCGCAACATATTTAGGAACGAGTAAATGGGATATTATCAGATAAAACCTATTCCTATATAATTCATAAAAGATAACTTGATCTACTGTGGCCGGCAATAACGAAAATGTTGTGCCCTCCTGACTGTTTAAGCTAAATGGTTCACTTTGAAACGACTACACTGTGTATTTTAATGCGTTTGCAGTTGAATCTACGCGTAGTGCAATTTCAATTTTTTTTGCATTGAGATTTGGTGTTGAATATCATTTGTGATTTGCAAGCTTACGTTTTATAGTTTCAACTAACAATTTTCATTAATTAAACACTTCGTGCGTAAAATCGTGAAGGTTACTTTGAAAGATCTGGCAGCTTCGAATCAAATGCAAGAGCAAGCGTTACTTGATGCACATGAGAGGATGGAAATCATGCAGAGCAGGAACGTGGCCAGTGAACAAGCACTGACACAGATCCGCACCATTTTGAGCGCCGCTTGTAATAAGGAGAAACGCAATTTCAGCTCTTCAAGGTGCGATTGAAAGATCGGTAAAAAACGAGCCGTTATTTTTTGTTAAATCTACAGGTGACCTAGATTTTTTCGTAAGAAGTAGGCAAGGTACTGATTTTAGAAAGTATAATCACCAGGCCCGTAACCAGGGAGGGCGAAGCCCCACCTGGAAAAAAGTGTTGGAAATAGTTTAAAAAATTTGGGCCCTCTCAGAAAACTCTTCGTCCCCCTGGTGTCCCAAGCTGGTTACGGGCCTGATAATCATGCTTACTGTTAAATTTTGCAAATTTGGATGTCGTAAAGAAATATTAATTTTTAATCAACGAAAATGTGCCAGCAGTAGGTTACGGCAAATTTTACATAACTCGTATGCCATATCGCTCTGGATCATTGCTTTCGAATATGGGGTCATCTACAATTAGGAACGATATTCATCTTTTCAAATATCAATATGGGCTCAAAGCTGTTTTTGCGTCTAAATTGAAAACCAAAATGCTTAAATACATTATTGCTCGGATCCGCAGTTCTGTGGCAGTGATAACTTTTTCATGGAATATTTTAAAAGTCGTGCTCAAAGTTCGTCAGGGTGGCAAAACCTCCAGGATGATCTCTTTGAGAAAATTGCGAATCGAGCCCGCGCAAGGATTACAGTCGGCATGTTGCCCACTAAACTTAGCATCCTCAGAGAGTCTCAAGGAAAGGCGTGGCCAATACGTTAAGGCCGGATTCAGCCACAGGAGCTACCACAGTGGGGCAACATCTTCCACCTACCTTGCTGCTTTGCATGGTGTAAGAGCCGTCTGCTCTTAGACTATTTGATCCATAGCTGGAACCCTGCCAGGTGGCCCACTCCTAGCCAGAGTGGATCTGGGAATGATGACTAAGGGTGTTCCAGTTGCCCCAAAACTGCAGATTCCACGCCCATTATCTGTTGCAGTTAGCGTTATAGCCGTGACTTGCACGTGTTCAACAAGACACGAACGACTGCAGCTTGCAGACGTTAACTGAACATTTTATTTTACGTTCGACGTTCCGTTCGCAGCGGGGTCGACATGGATGCACTGGTGTCTGAATTGGTCCCTGACGTTTTGGCTCGAAATGTTGAAAACTTCCTCACGTCGTTGCAAGCGGATGCAGATTCGCTGAGAAACAGGGTTCTGCAGCTTGAATCGGAGATAAACGCGTCTAAACAGGTACGTTATCTCAAATGCACCTTCCTTATGATATTAAGTTGTGTAGTAGTTACTGGGTTTCAGCCATTGGCTAACGGACACCTTGCGAGGAGTTGCTTTGAGCAATTTTTGTCTTCGAATAACATTTCTCGACTTTTTGTCAGGATTTCCATCTGTTAGTGTGCTGCAGCTTCGAACATCAGTTTCTTGTGTATTTCTTTAGACCCATGCTGCAGAGCAGATGCTGGCGAGCAGTGAGGCCGCAGACGCTTTGAAAGTAGTTCAAGTCAAGTTCAATAATACTATTGCAGAAGAAAGGGCCAGATGCGATGCTGCTGAAAAGAAAGTAAGATGATGATTTACAAGTTTTCCATTGTATTTGAATAAGAGAAAAGGATGCCTACTCAATAGGCGAAAAATACACACTCTGTTAACATCGTAGTGTCTGATTCTTGACTCTGAAAGATTCTTCTCGATAGATAGTGTTGCAAGTTATAGATCTGCAAAATATGTGACTGACCACGTCATGTTTACTGTCCTGAAACACTGTGGAATCTTCTCTACTATATGGGATATTTGTAGAAAGAATGCTGTTATTATGATGAATTTCTTGTTGGTTGCGATGTGCTCTTTTATCAATTCTCCACACATGTCGAGTAGTTGATGGTTGTGTCAATATTAGTTATTTTCCGCCGGTTCGACTTGTGCCGAATGCTTCTGAACGAGCTGCCTAAATTTTTTCTCTAGACAGCTGCTGTTAGTCTCCATATTTGTAGTCGTTTTCCACTGTAGACTGCCAATGCCGTATCACGATCTTTTCCTTTAGGGGCAAACTTGCGTTTCAAGTTGAACTAATCGTAGTGCACGCTTCACCCGTCTGGAGGGATTAATAAATGTTATCGAAGAAATTTCGAGTGGGTTCACCTTTGACCACTTGTTCGAAAAAGTCGTTTGGCAAATGAACAAGTTTTGCGTATCCAAAGGTTGTTGAGCAAACATTACGCCTGAATAAAGTGGAAGAAGAACGTGACTCTCAGATCCGATTGGTTGCTGACAATCAAGAGCAGATTACTCTTCTTAACAAGCAAGTTGATGAGGTATGTAGTATATTGGATTGTTGCAGTATTTGGCTGTCTGTAGCTTTTGTACAAGTTATGAATGGCAGCTTGTGTATTCTCAACGGGCTATTCAAATTTTATCTGCATTAAGTGCAGTTTTTTTTCACAAACTGTTCCGTTTTCAAACGCAGTAGTAGATCATAGCGTACGAACGTGGACGTGCGGTAATTTGCGCACGTTCTCAGAAAGTGGCGGTTCACTAAATCAAAATTTACATCCATAGTTGTGTCGTTCACAGACTCCAGGCACATTCCGGTAGTTGGGGATTTTACTCGACGAACTTTATTGGTGGAACGTTAAGCTGCACTTTATATTTTGTCGTTCGCAGGTTGCGTATTTGGTCGACTATTTACATCAATTATTTACGAACAAGTTGCTTGCGTTGTTTTTTCCGAATCAAAGATAGTTCTGAGTGAAATCGAAGTTATTAAAAAACTTCGAACTGAAAGCGAATGACATGCTAACCAAAAGCAACGATGAAGTGATTTACGGTATTTCCGACATATCTATTTACTGAAATACATAAAAGAATCCTGACAACAGTGTGATTTTCGTTGAAAATCTACAAGCGTTCTTCTCACCAGTTTCCAGCGCGTGAAGTTAGGGGACATTATCAGTACAGGAGGAATTTTTCTCGTCCGCTCCACCACTGGTTCTTCTTTCGTTTGAGCGAGTTCTTCTTTTATCCACTGCTTGACCGCGCTAGATTCGGGGCAGGTGTTGAGCAGCCATTCGGTTATCTCATCGCCCAGAACCGTCAGGCCGTGCAATCCATGGGGAGGTCGATGAATTGGACATTGGAGGACAACATGGTCGACGGTTTGTTCTTCTGCGCCACACTCACTAGCCACAGAGGAGGCCATACCCCATTTGTACAAGCAGGAGCGGAAACGTCCGACACCGGTGCGGAGGCGGTTAAGTCGGACCCAGGCTCTTCTTGGGAACGTCAATCCGGGGGTGTGTGCACCGGTGTCTGGAATTAAAGTGCGGAGTCTTGTGAGGTTGTCCGCCCACTCCGCGTTCCATTGATGATCCGCCCACTGTGCCGCACGTATGTTGCTGTTGTCAGAGAAGCTGATCAGTTGCTGTGCGGCGGGTACAAATGGGTGTCTCGACTTAAGGCGCCGTGCAACAGCACTCGATGGACGGGTGAGCGCTGAATGGAACAGATGTCCAGGCTCCATGGCACGGCGTCCTAGAGGTAGTGTGGCTCCATTGCGACGAAGCTCAGCAGGTTGGATGCTTGCGAGGATTGGAAGGTTGTCCGCTGGTGTAGGACGCAGGCATCCAGTCACAATTCGCA
>Ga0210059_1007477_pt1 | contig 17350 bp, 8 predicted proteins | sample Ectturendosymbi2_FD_188042 | JGI IMG/M metagenome (GOLD analysis project Ga0210059, IMG submission 188042) | Ecteinascidia turbinata endosymbiont from Florida, USA - Sample 2 (SPAdes) (version 2) | ecosystem: Host-associated > Tunicates > Ascidians > Unclassified | place: Key West, Florida...
TGGCTGCTTCTGTCGTACGACTATCGTCATGACTATTTTCTGGTCTCTAGTATGTTGAAACTCAGTTCTTTAAAGCCTAGTAAATATACTCGCTGGATACTTGCATCAATAGGCCGTCTTGTCACAAATACATCATTTTATTCAGCGTTTCGGCTTATTCCCAAGCCATCATCAGGAATAAATGAAATGCAACAGTGGAAAATTTTTTTTTACATCATCCTCTTAAATGCGGTGTGGTGCACAGCAAGACTTCTCTGTTTCAATAAAAGTTACAAAGGAAATTGTACCATTTCAACAGGAATTCCCCATTTAGGAGTGTGATGTAAAAAATAATTGATCTGGACTTCCGGAGTCAGACAAAAAATCCGACACCGACTCCCAGTGCTGTTAGGAATCCGACTCCACCCAAAAACCTCTGACTCATTGCGACTCCCACAACGACTCCGCAACTCTGTTCACATATGTATTGAGGAAAGATATGTCTACACTCTCTCGCAGATCAAAACGTACACCATTTAGAAAAAATGTTCTCAAAGAAATATCAAGCAAAAGCAACGTGAACCGTACTACTTGAATGAAGTTTTGCCATGGGAGCTTTACAGTAGTTACACCAATTAACTGTTTCGTGAAATTTGGGTCGCGAGACCTTCCACTCTGGGTCGCAAAATAATTCAAATTTACATTTTAAATTTGCCATTCTCATTAGACTGAATACATGCAATCATTTACTGATTTATGTGCTAAGTTTCATGCAATTTTGTGCAAGAAAATTGCTATTGTCAATTTGTCAATCGCAAAATTGCACGCTCACGAAATGTTTGGGTCACGAGAATTTATAACTGTTTTTAGGGTTGCGCCAAAAAGTATTTGCGGACCCCTGATCTAGCTAGTGGGCATCAGCGCTTTGTTTGATCTAAGACTGGTGCCCTTACTATCACGACAAACACTTCGCAAGTAACTGTTACGTCAGCGCATTATACGGTAATTGCAAAGGCGTTAAATTGCGCAGATTGCTTGATAACGAACTTATTGAAGCTAGTGACCCTGGTCTCTGTTACTCTTTGCCACTGTGTGCTATTAAAAAAAAGTCATCTACAAAAAGTTTCATGACGCCGCATTTTTTCATGCGAAATTGTTGATGATTTTCTCCAGGTCCGCATCTCCAAGTATCTCATACTCCATGCTACATCTTTGCCGTTAAAGTTTAGTTGTGACTTCTTATTGAGCACTAAGTGCAGTATAAGTATCAGTTTTGTTGGGAACAACTATAAACAAACAACAAATCATGCCACAGAAAACAAACCACACTAGAACAGCGTTTATTTTGTTCCCAGGACATCTGAAACAACCATACGTTTTTTTAGTCAGATGCCCTGATAAGTAGCAGGGACAAAAAAAGAGGGAAGCAAGTCTAGACTTAGTGCATTTCAATAAGGACATCCAAGCTAGATAATGTTATTTAATTATTAAGTGTAGCATGTCATGCATTGCCAGAGCATGTCTGGAAAACAACATCTGCCCTTTCATAATACAAAATAATATATTGGTAGTGTTTTGGAAGTAATCTTATATTTGTTTTTCAGATTTTCAATGATGATATGATTGCTCTTCTTGGTGTTTATGTTCTAATTTAGTAACAAATAGGTGATAATTTGGTATTGAACGAATTGTTGGATCTATGGAAGACCATATTCCTATTCCTGTATATGTAAATGACTTTTGAGCTATTTTTAATCTAGTCCGAGGAATGGCATATTCAATACTTGATCATTATCTTGTATGATACGAATGAATATCTTCAATTTTTGTAAAAAGTTCTGTAAATTGTTTGGGAACTGATCTAAATTTCATTTTATACATTAATTTACTGATTTCTAGTTTGAAGATTCGGTCTATAGTAAGTATTGGGTATCTTTGTACAATTTACATACGTTAGAGTTGAATTTGCTAAATGTCATAATTCTTAATAATTTACTGTGAATAATATTCGAGGTATTGAGTGTAGAAAAAGATGATGAACCCCAGCTGGTGATGGCATATCGAAGATGTGAATACAATATGCTATAATACACTGTTTTTAAGGATCTGAATGGAATATAGTGCCTGAGTTTGCAAATTATACCTGACGCTTTAGAAACTTGTTTTTTAACCAGAGTTATATGAGGTTTCCAAATCAATTTATCATCAATTATAACTCCAAGGTACTTGAAACATTTACTTCTTGAAAGCAGGTGGTTGTTAATTTGAACATTGAAGTTTGTGTTTATGTATTCGTTTTGTTTTGTAAATAGCATGTACTGGGTTTTACTGTAATTTAAAGATAATTTATTGTACTTCAGCCAGTTGTCCACACTTTCAAGTTCTTGATTTATTTTTGTTGTTAATTCATGCATTGAGTTTGCTGATAGTGAAAGAACCGTATCATCTGCAAAAATAATGGTTTTAAAATTTGAGACTAGTGGTAAATCATTTACATACAACAGGAACAGAAGAGGCCCTAATGTAGAGCCCTGTGGCACGCCACAAGTAAATTTAGCCATTTCAGATCTACTATCATTAATTACTACATAGTGTGAACGGTTTTCTAAATAGTTTTTTAGTAATGATAGAGGTAAACCCTTTATACCATATTGAATATCTAGTTTATGAAGAAGTATATCATGATTGACTGTATCAAAATCTTTGGCAAGATCCAGAGATATAGAACAAGTTACTAATCCTTTGTCTATATTTTGCGTAAGAAAATTTTGTAAATCATTAATGGCCAATTCTGTGGACAACCCCCTCCTGAAACCATATTGGCAGTCTGTGAACTCTGCTTATTTCTGTAAGTTATATTTGCTGTGGCTAGTTTTCGTAATTCATCTGCTCAGTTTTTGAAGCCTGCGTGGTGTTCTCACTTTAGTAAGTTGTCCGATAGTCTGGTCAATATATGGTTCTACTTCTCACTGCTTGAAACAGTTTTGCGAGAGTGTCGTAACTTTCTTATTTATCACCACTCATGTTGTTCCGGCCGTATTATTCTTCAATTGTAACTTATTTGTAGAAATTACTCGAAACAGTGGATATTAGGCAGTTTATGAAAAGAAAAAGCATTTCTGATTGCCTAAGTGTAGAAAACATTTCAGACAAAAGATTGGAAAATTGAGGTTCAACCAGCACACACTAATGGGGTAGAAATGTGAAAAGGATCAACAACCTGAAAAGGATAGCCCTAAGCAAAATGTCGACTTTACCCCCTGAAAAAATTTCTGCGGACGCCCATGAATGCACTGATTTCGATCTAGTTTTTTTTATCATATGATACGTGGTGCTGTCTGGTTCAATTCGTTTAAGTCACAAAAACGATAAATGCCAAAGTTGACAGTTTGCTTAACCTATAGAGGCTTGTTAAACGTAGCAATTAAAAAGCTCTACAACTGTGACGCGTGGTGAACAGCCTAAAAACATGAAAAACCAGTAAAGGAGTGTTTTGATATTCAAGCGTGAGGCCCCGGGCATTTGCCTGGTTTGCCCAATGGTTAATCCGGCCCTGACCCCAGGGCCTCCAAGAGAAATCTTTTTAGGCGGAATAAAACCTATTTGGGGCCCCTGAGACTTGCAAAATCATTTTGAAATGAAGAAAAATTGAGGCCAATTAATGCGCACCAACTTCAAGAAGTGCTATTGATCAAATGAAACACATTATGCTAAAACATAGGCCTACCGGTATTTAAGCAATGTGAAAATATTACCATTGTGACTTTTAAACCTCAGGTAAAGGTCAGCCATGGCATGAACTCTCTGGCATTTACACTATACACAAAGTTTGATTAATCATGGGCAATTGATACGCCACACTCAGGGCCGGATTAAGGGGGGGAGCATCGGGAGCAAGTGCCCCAGGCCCTCCTCTCCAAGAAGGTCCCCCGTGATGACATTTATTTGTTTAAACAACATATTTGTTTCAAAAATTGTCGTGATTCAAAATTGAATACAACTCTATATTCTGATGTTGTGTTGAGCATCAGTAACGGTTTCTCTTCAAGTTCGACTTTCTGCCAGTTTTAGTAATCACCATGGGCGCAGTTTTGTTGTAAAATGTGAGGGGGACAGCTTGATGTAAAACCAATATAGTTATCGGGCCTATGCGGAAATGACGTTTTGTAAATAGAGATTCACAATATTGTTTTTAGAGGTGTTTTCAAAGCAACACTAATCACGCTTTGCTTTATCCCTACAAATGATTTAGAAATTAATAAACTTAGTTTTGTTGTTGGACATGGTATTGTAGTTCAGCTTGGTTGCACTACTATCAGACTTCGATACAAACAAGCACAGCAATATAGTAGAGCACATAAATTGGGTTTTATCAGAGCTGTCAGTTGGAGTGCACAAAACGGTGAATCGCACTGGTCGCACGTGCATATTGAAACATGATGTGCGACCTGGGGAAGGTGGCACAGGCATGATTTAGATCCAGTAGAAAACGAGTCTTTTAAGGGGTTCTCATTACTGAATCGGGGATCGTGTTCACAGGATTCTAAGCCTGTTTGACAACCTCTTAAACGTTAGTTCATAACCTCTGTATGTCAGTTCTCTAATGTCACATTGAACACTCTTCTTAATTAATTTGTATTCATTTTTATTGATCAGAGTAAAGTCACGAAATAAGAACAGACGGCACTCACCATTTCACATCATTCCATAATTCGTTGGCACTTCTCAACATGATTTAAACTCATACATAAAATAATCTTAACTTAAACGAAATTCAAATATTTCTCGTAACGCACATAAATCATATATAAATCGATGGAACCTCACAATTACATTTTCAACAATTAGTATCACGGCTATTTTAATGATTCAATCATACGCTATCACTGACACTGTCAGCACTGTTCACTGACGGACAACCTTGTCTGACTAACCATGATTCGGCCTGAGAAACAAGTTCATTCGTGCGGAAATTTGTCATCAATCAAATTTTGGTGGTGTTGCTCCTAACTCGAAGTGAATCTCCGTCAGAAGGGGTGATTCGGAGAAGAATCACAGTATTGAGTGACCTCTGCCAAGCTGGGTTCGACCCAAGCGTATCACAAAAAGAGATGTGATAGACATGCCGAGCAGGATACGGTTAGATACAAAAATATCTAAGTGTGACGGTATCAACCAAAGGGGACCGCGGCCAAGTGCAGTTCGACTGCGGTGTCGTACAAAGTGTGTAAATCAAATTGTGCAAGGCATACCGAGCCGAAAGCGGAAAGATGCAAAGTATCTTACGGCGAAGAAATAACCACTGACTGAGATTGCAACAAATTATCAAAAGGAATTTGGGCCTTAGTTCATGCTTATATCACGAAAGTACCATTTTCTTGTATCTCAATTACAAACGTTTGTCGTTAACAATACGTACGTTCGTTATCTCAAAAGCTGTTGCTGCCACTGGACATAACAACAGATAGGTCTGGTTAGTGATCCCCGCCACTGGACGTAAGGACCAAGTAAAAAGACTGATTTTTGTTCCAATTTCAGCCGTATTTATAGCTGCTGTTAACACCCTTTTGTTCTGGGTGTCTGATTGGTTACTTCTTGTTAATGTTTTTAGTGATTGGTTGCTTTCCTTAGCTTCTAGAACTTTCTTGAGATTGTTTGTGCTTGGGTTTCCTTCTTCTGAACTTCAGTTCGTGTTCCATTGACGCACTTCTTGTCACATGCGTTTCCTGTCATATGTGCTTCTGGCCACATGCACTTCCTAGTCATGATAATCTATTAGGTAATGATCACATGCTTTTGTTGACAGTTTTCAGTTATTTTATTGGGGTGACTCAAGGTGACTGTCCTTTGGTAACAGTCTTGTGGTTTCTGTTGTCATAGCAACGGATTGACAACCAGTTTCTATTGGTTGCAGCCTTTCTTCTTTGCAGTTGTCTTGCCTGTTTTTCTTGATTTTTCTCTGCAACGCTGATTTTATGGACAAGAACTTGTGTTGAGGCAGCACCTGCCTGCAACAATATCACTCTTAAGTACAATAGAACACATCGAGTTTCATGCATTTCATAAGAAGTGTGGGTTACAGCACGATTTTATGTCTTGTTTAAGTTGCTTAACGTTAAAAAGACGATAAATTGCAAGATAGGCTGCGATATATAGCCTATATTGCAAGGTATAGTAGCTAAATACTTTTCTTGCACATTTCTGCTCTTTAAAAATGCTACAAATCTTTAGCTACTGGGCATGCAGGCCAGCCAACCTTTAGCCAAATTTCCATCGATATCCTCTTAGTAGCAAAAAACATTTGGCCAAAATTAGCGTAGCCTACTTCACAAAATGATTTACAATTTATTTTTAGTGCTGATGGGTGGAGGTTGTATTTTTTCAATCTCACATTGTCAGCCCCTGTACGCTGTTGGGAACCCTTTCGATTGTCCAAACATCGTTTGTCTAATACCCTTTCCCAACATCAAACTCCCAAGCAGAATTATCCAAGCCAACTAGAGAATATTTCAAGATATAAAAGAAAACAAAGCAGAAGTCTTTCTGCATACATACCCACATGCCAATCTACCCTGCAATGTGATTTCTGCATACCTGTTACAGGCAAGTTTGCCTGTGACAACTTATTGCTGAACAGAAAACAAACTTGCTGTTACAGGCAGGTTGCCTGCAACAACTTTACTGCACAGAAAACAAGCCTGCTGAATGCCTCACAAGCCTGAAACAGCTAGAACAAATTCAAATGGATTCCAACCAATTAAAACTCATTATCCAGTCAGCTGATTTCAAAAGCCAACGTCATCTAAAACGTCAGTGAAGTCACGAGACGAGTCACAAGACACCAGCAAGATCACAAGACGCTCGATCACGATCAGGTAAATCCCCGAGCACCTAAAGTACCTGAAGATTTTGGAAGCATTTGAACAGACCAATCACCAAACAATTACACAAGCGTTAACCAATCGAAACACCTGAAGAAAATGGAAATTCCCAAGTCACATGACGCTTTATGAGTATAAAAGGCGTCTCATTTGGACTGAAATTCAGACTTTCCTCTTTCTGCCTTTGTGCCAGTGTGCAAGTTTAAGTCGTTGTCTGTCACTGGACTTTTAAGTTCACTACGGGCACCGGTCAGCAAAAAGAAGCTGGATTATTCCGCCTTTGTTCCAGTGAGCAAGGTTAAGTCGTTGTCTGTCATTGGGCTTTGAGCTCACTACGGGCAGTGATCAGGAATGGACAAGTGGTAACTCGCGGCCTGAACCAAGTATCATGTCAGTTAGGAAAATACAGCAGAACGAGCTGCACTAAGTCGCTGTCAGGCTAAAGTGCTGTGTCAGGGTAGGCTCGACATAAGATTACGCTGTATTCGTGAGCTAGTTACTTTCATGCCCTATCGAAGTATTGACACATCAAGCACGATTGCTAGCCGCCGATTCAGAAGAACAGTAACTTCGAGAATCTGATTAATGACAAATTTCCGTCTTGAATCGCACCACTTTTACCGCGCATATCGAGGTTCAAGTTTAACTGAATTTACTTTCAACTAATTACTACAGCAGCCAGTTATAGTGAGTCTTATTTATATAGTAAATTGCTTGGATAGGGGAACCGAGCTGAATAGATTGTTGATCTTTTATCGCAAATTACTAAGATGCAGCATTAAGATATAAGAATTATATGAGCGTTGTGACATGTCGAGAAGTGCTTGAACATCATGGAATATTGTATCTTGGTGAGTGCCTTTCTATTTTATTTGAAATTATGATTCATAGCAACAAAAAGCAGTAATAAAAATACATTTCACTGGTGTGTATCTTTCGATGTGAATTGTTTTAGGTATGAGAAATAAAAGTAGGCCTGTCAACCAGAATTTAGTTTCTGCGAGGACGGACCTGGTCTCAGCAATGAGAACCCAAGTTAAAGTTACTGTTGATTCCGAATCACAACTTTGTCATCCTCACGGATCGTAAATTGTGTAACATACCCAATCATTTGGTGACCAGGCCCGTAAGTAAGGGGAGGGCTTCGCACCCCTGGAAAAACTTTCTCCCCCCATGAAAAAATGTCTTGGACATATCGTATGCATAACCATTGTTTTCGTAGATGCTATCGATGTAAGATTTGAGCCTCCCTCAGAAAATTATTCGTCCCCCCTGGTGTCCCAAGCTGGTTACGGGTCTGCTAGTGACTGTTGCCTTGTGACGTCTGTCAGTTATGCCACTCAGCTTAGTCTTTTCACAATCAAATTTATCAGGTTTAACATCAAAGTGTAATAGGCGAAATTAATGTCAGAAGTTTTATTCTAGAGTTATACATGCGTAACGACACGAAAATATATTTGAGGTTAAACAGAAATCAAAATGAACAACGGTGAATTGGCAAATAGTACCACGTTTCACCTGAAATAACACGAAAAGAATGTCCAGCAAAACTAGGTGCTACGTAGGCTTGTAGGTGGCGGAACTTGGGGGACAACATGGGTCTACTGTGGCGTGGTGATTTGCCACACATAACGCTGAATTCGTAGCAGGTAGTAACAATACTAGAGTGTGCTTGTTCGAGTAGGGAAACTCTTATTCGTTTTTGTAACTTTTTGGCTTTTTTATTATTTTTTTTAAATTTTTTGTATGGCTAAAAATGTTCTAACCACACCATATTCCTTCACTTAAAATCGATCCACTCATCTGTGTACATAGGCATGCGCTTTCACCTGTACATTTTCTTCACCATGTTCTGCGTTCGTTCGCTTTTTTTTCATAATACTTATTTGATCTCCAACTGTTGTTTTTCAACACTTTTCAAAAAGTGGTACACTGGTTTGGTTGACTAGATGACCGCCACGGTCTTTCACCAATCCTAGGCTATATGACACAGCGCCCCTCTTTGTTTACACTGATCAGCTATTGTGTTTTCATTTGCTCTAATGTTCGCTATGTTTAGTTTACTTCATGCGATTACTTTTATGGTGCTTCTGCTTGTTGGCTGCGTCATATGAAACAATAAACCACTACCATTACCTTATTGCTGTTGCGCGGAGGGTCGTGGGTTCGATTCTCGCTTTAGATGGCTTAGGGCGACGCAGCATTGTGGCTGCAACACTAGGCTCCCTCACTTTTTTTCTGGGAGGGCCTAGCCCTCTCAATTGGAAATTTCGTATTTTGCCCAAATAAGTTCAAGTAACACGATTCGTATTCGGTCTATGGTTAAAGCAAATTGTTTGTGTAAGACTAAGAACAACTAGTTGCATTTATGTGCTCAAGTCAGTGTAGTGTATGATAGATAGGGTGTTGTGTAGATATGGGTCGTTAAAGGCTTATGAAATTTTGAATAAAATTGCTTAAACATGCCAACAAAACTTAATGACGTTACATTTCAGTGCTTGTGACGTCACAGTTACCAATTCAAATCACAAAAATTTTCTAGTTTTTTGACGTGCACTTGTGCCCCACACTTTGAAAATAGTTCCGCCACCCATGCGTAGATTACCTGTAAAGCAAATGTTTTTCGCACTTGGATGAAAACATTGCTGCACTATGGGTACAAATATCTTTTGAATTTGTTTGTCACCCTTGTTGGTACATACAAGAAATAAGACTAAATGTATAAGCCATCAGGTTGCGCGTTAAAACAGGGAGTAAAGCACACTCATCACTGCGTCAGAGCAATTTACAACTGCAAACTGAGGCTGCGCTAATGTCTTGTTGAATATGACCAGTCAAGCATAGAAAGTGTGCGACTGGACTGGCTGACGGACACCCAGGTTTGCAAGGTCGAAGCTTGATCATCTACGTAAGAATTGAGAATGAGCATAAAGTACGCAAGAAAACTTTCGATTTTTTGTTATGTATAGAAGTCCAGCAAATTTTTAGTTTTCCTTTTTCCCTGCTGAGGCATCATCAAATGCCCGAATGCTTCTATGTTAACAACTGCTGTTTTTGAACTCGTGCAACAGTTCTATCATGCTACAGAAATCGGTAATGTAGCCAATGCGTTTAGCGCTTGCGCTGATCAGCCACAGCAGACAAAACAAAGACAGTTGTTTGGGATAAAGTGAAGTTTCGTGGAACACAATCTTAAACATGCGAAGTGGACGAAAGGTCTGCAAACAGTGTTGAGATGGTTTCTGGATGCATACGATGACCCAGATTTCTATCAAAACGTAATTATTACTTTTAGGCCCATTTGCAATGTTCCTTGAAAGTTGCATGCAAATTCATTCCGTAGTATTTGCATTAAGTCGACAAATTAACAAGAAAAAGTATGCGAAAACAATTAATCTCCTTTGCCCAGGTAATAAAGTTTTTGTAAAATATCAAGCTCAAGGGGGTTTCAACCCCCAACCCCACCTTGTGTACGCCCTTGCTGCTGTTGTTTGTCTTCGGCAAAGACTTCGCAGATGTTTGCCTGAAAATGGAACTTTCTAACATTATACGCTTGCATCTTTAAATTTTACGCTGTCTGTTTCTGAATACGTGACAACCAACGTTAAAGTAAAGCCACTTAGCCAACATTTTTGCACGAAACAAATGACGGCTTTACTGTGGTCTCTCACGTGTGCAACCATTAAACTTCACTGTTTCAAGACAGTGACCTTTCTTACAGTAAACCACACTAGATAAATGTCGAACAGAGGCAGTTAACAATCTTTTGCAGTTTCTACAAACTTGCAAAATGTTAAAAATCGTTTTTGAAGTAAAAATATATAAAAATATCAGAATCAGTGATACCACATCAAACTCTGTTCCAACATCAACATGGGTATGTGTGGTATCTAACATGAAAAATTCTTCACACAAAACGTGACAAACGTCACACTTGGTTTTGAAACCTCTCCAAATACAAACCTTAAGATAAAAATGTGGGGGACATGGCATATTATGTCCTCCCCGTATAAAAAAGTGGGGGGACACATCCCCCGTGTCCCCCACCAAATTGCGCCCATGGTAATCACTACTGAATATAAATATTTTCAGTATTGTTCAATACAAATATGGTTGAACTTTGCTTGTAACTTTTCCTAATAATCGTTCTTTTGGCATGGGTTTATCTACTCGTGCATCACGCCTACTGCACAAATGTCGCGAAAACGATACTATTTGCGTGCTTAAGCAGCAAAGGCAAAGCTAGTTCTGCTGTGGTTACTGTTAACATAGGTGCAGGAGCAAGCAAATTTTTTGGGGTGAAAAGGATTTCTGCCCAAATTTTCCGAAACTTGCCCAAAAAGTTGTCGTGCAAATTTTGCCGACCGTTTCTTGGTGTGACCTCCAAAAAATGGTCTTCACTTCCTTTTCTGCAAACGCTGGGCGGCATTTTTGAAGTCAAACAAGGTTGGGCGCCAGTTTTGCACAGATTTTCCGGAATTTTGTTCAGATTTTCAGGGATTTTGCCCAGATTTTCAGGGATTTTTCCCGGATTTTCAGGGATTTTGCCCGGATTTTCAACAAATCTCATCTTATGGGGGTGCGCTTGCACCCCCTGCACCCCCGCCTCCTACACCACTGGCTGTTTAGTATCAATGATTCCGTAACTTCTTGTGCCGCCTGGAGGCAGCCGCAGCGGAACTACGACCTTTCTTTCGTCATGAAGGGCAACGTGTGGTGGAAACGCACTTTTTCCGATGGCTACTATTCTTGCGTTACATCATAAACATTTGAAGCTAGTCAAGCCATTTACACCACATGTTATTGCGTGCTCCGTCAGAAAAGGTTGTTGATCAGTCGATTTGCAGAACGAAAGAGCACAAAGCGAGATTGCAGTTTTTAGCTAGCGCGATGCCGAAATCTGTAATGCCATCAGGAGCTGAAAATGGCGAAGTTTCTCAGGCCAAAAAGCGCAAGAATCTGGCAGTGTTAGCTGAAACGTTTTTTTCCTGCAAGGTTTATGTAATGACAAAAAATAAAACTTTCCCGCTAAACCACAGCCTAGCATGTGCCAGCTATGCTAGTTATTTAGCCATACATACATGCATATATGTAAAGAAGGCAGAAAAAGTAGGAAAAATAATGACGAGAAGGGTGGCTAGCAAGCAGAGTAAGCAAGATCCATAATCGAGAATAAAAAAACAAGACGCTTTTCAGTTTGTATTTGATTGTGATGTTCAACATGCTTTATTATTTCTTATTGTTATAACAAGTATGATACATGATTTTCTCTCATTTTATATTGTTGTAAGCAAATGTGAGGAGTGGAAAGTGGAAGCATTTTTATGGTCGGCCCCGGGCGACAGTTCACATCGCTACGCCACTGCAGTAGGGCATGCGGTGGGAGATTACCTCGCTGGTTCAAAGCGAAAACCTAATTTGCACTAAAAAAGTTTATTACACTAATAGGCCTAAATATTTTTTTCTTTGCGTCAACAGCAGAATCACGAGCAAAATCTTTGAAACTTGTTTTGGACAGATTAAAGGAGTTTGGATGGATGAAAAATTAGTTACAATTTGGTTTCTTGAAATTCAAAGTTGTGCTTTCGTTTTTCAAATCTCTAAATTTATCACCTCTTAATCCTAGATATTTGGAGAATTCTTAATTAATTACTTGTCGTGTGAGAGGAAAAGCAATTAGGAAAGGTGTAGGTAACGTTACAAAAAATGGCACAGCTGTGTTAGCCAAAATACAAGAAATATGTGGCGAAGAAATTTGAATGTCAGTGCAGATGCCCAGTATTAAAATAAAAAGAATGTAGTGAAACAGGTAAGTGGTAGATAGTAAAAAACTTTAGAAGTTTGTTATTTCATTGGCAAATGATATAAACGACAAAACACCTTGGCAAAAAATTGGATTATGGAAAGCAACCTTTTCTGTGGAGATACCACTTTGCTGTGCTATTTTGACTAGTGCTGCTGGGGCAGCCCTACACTCGCCTACATCAACTTTGCTTGTTTTAAAATAAAAAGTAATGATTCGCCTCTTCTCCACTTTCTCAAATGACATAGGCCTACTTCAACACTAGATAGGAGACCAGAACATGGGAGCTTCATCAGGGCATTACCTCCTGTTTTTGCACAGAATGGTTGGTATTGTTTTGTAACGAACAAAGCAATCAAAATTTTTCTGAGCCAAAACAAATTAATTGAAGCATGGCAACGGCAAACACCTCGGATATTCAATTGGTTCACCGACATTTTTCGAATGAACAATGCGTAGACCCTCTAAACGCTGCCAACATTTTCAATGTACAGTGTATGCATTTCTTCATGAAATTTGTAAATAAGGCCACAGGTTTGAGGTTGTATATTCTTAAGAGGAAAGTGAAAATGAACGTTTGCAGTATTTGGCCGTTTGCACAAATTTCGGATGATTTTTATTATCTTGATATTTGGCAGTGTGCCTGATATTTTGTTGCAGCATTATTCAAGGAGTTAGCTGTAATTACCATCAGAGAAATTTGAGGTATCGGTTTCGGTCTCGAACTTCCAGGTCTCGGTCTCGGCTTTTATGACAGTCTCGGTCTCGTCTCGAAATTTGAGCCAGGTCTCGGTCTCGCAGGTTACGGTCTCGACTACATCACTGGTCTTAGGTTTAGGGTTTTAGGCTTACACACTGATCCAAGCATGTAACTTTGTTCATTGTACTTGTCACATGATATGTCCACTTCAACCAATCATGTTCCACAAAAGGCAAAATAGTCTCAGCAGATATTTTGCCTCAGAAGGAAAAATAGCCCTTGGAGATATTTTGCCTCACAGACAAGACTGCCAATTGTTCAGCGGGCATTGGGTGGACCAGTTTGGAAAAGAATAAATGTCGTCGGTCCACGGGCAGTTAATGGGCTGAATGTTGCGGGCTATGGGCAGTCCGGGCCTGAAAAATCTTGGACCGTGCCATCTCTACCTCACGCTACAAGAAAAGCTTTGTTAGTCAGTTCGTGTTGATGCGTTTCAGGCAAGAGGATGTTAGTCGGAACGTGGTTGTGACGAGTTTAAGTCAGTGACTTTGAGAATCTGACTGCTATGCAAATAACTGCTCTTAAGCTCCCACAGATTTACAAATTACTTCAAACTGCTGAGACCCACTCCGACTTTACGAAATTTCTTCGATGGCCATTATAGTGTCCGATAAATAGGCTAAACCCTGAGTTGTTAAACCGGGGGGCGTGAAAGCTTCGCAAGGGGGGCACGGGTATGACAGCGACATATTGTTGAAAAGTAGGATAATGGAAAATGAATTGTTCTGTCTTTTGTGTTTGATTTTGAGGTTAAGTGAGGCGCGAGTATCAATGACTAACGTCAAAGAAGCGCGCCTGAAAAACTTTAAAACCTCTGAGCTAAACACAATACCCCAGTCCATAGCCTAAAGAAGAGAACCATAGAGAAAATCAATGACAAGAGCACTGATGGTGAAAGCTACTACAGTAACTCAAACACATATTCTTTTAGTTTTGTCTACTAGATATATTTCCAATCAACTTGAAGCAAGAATGCCGACAGGACGTTGCGATTTTCCAAAGTACGTAGGAGCGATTTGATCCGTCAACTTGCGACTGCCACCGTTGATGTATCAATTAAATCTGACGCGGTCTTGTGGTTTCTCAACATGCATCAAGAGAGGGCAACTTGGTCTGTCGACGTGTGCCCTCCAAAGTGTAAGGCGTGCCGTGTCTCAGCTCTATACGTAAAAGTGACTTTGCGTTATAATTCCATGTAAAATACTCCCACAGCTATTTTACAGATCAATAGTTTAATAAATTCCAAATATTTTGATATACTTGTTATGATCACATCGTTCTCGAATGTCACACAACTCAAAATTGTGTCTGCGAGAGACATTTTTGGGTAGGAGTGACTTTTCGTATTTACATTTCATTGAAACAAAATGTAAACCCAGCATTTTTTCACAGAGCAATAGTACGACACAGGTTTTGCTGTAAAATTTGTGATTATATTGGTTTCAGAAACTATTTTGATGTTTAAGTTAAAACGACTGTCGCGAGAATCTGAGACAAGACTCTGTAAGTGATCTATCAAAATATTGATCGTCAACGCTGTAAATGCATTTGCAAATTGTTTGCTTAGTTTCAAAATGTTGCACTTGTAAAAGATATTGTTTGTACAAATCAATAACTTTGAAAAGCTTTGATATATAAATTTGTCACCATTTTTTAAAATTATTTTAATTACTGAACAAATCGTAGCTTTGCAACAGCAACCAGTCATTTTGTGTTTATGTCTTGTGAGAGGAATGCATAAGATAAACATAACTTTTGAAATGTTAACAACTTACAAATGGACTGCTTATCTGAAAAAATGAATAATCAGACATTGACATTTTCAAAAATCTAGAAATATATTGAAATCGGTGTGAATTGTTTAGGAGTCAAGTTGGTTTTTGTATCAAACAGTTTGCAAAACAAGTTTATTTTATGTCCATTATAAAATATTACTGCTTCAAAATATTTTCGTACCAGCTTGAAGAAACTAATTACTTTGTTAATGTTTGTAACAAGCTTTAAACAATTTCTGACGTGAAAGTAATCACTATTCGACCATTTGCGTTTTCTGCAATCCAGAAAGCGTGTGAAGTGATTCTATTTGAATAAGAGCTGATGATGCCAACATCGTAGGCGAAATATTTACTCTGTAAGATCTTAAAGTGTCTGATTCTTTGCTGAGAAAGGATTTCTTTCCATAGACATTGCTTTTGAAGTCAGAACGAAATTCTTTCTTTGACATAGCAAAACTAACCAGTATGTTAGTTTGGTTTGACAATAAGAGATATGGATAATTTTGCTAGCGTTTCCAGATTTGCTTGGCAAAACATGGCTGGTTGTCGTGTGCTGAGCAAGTCAACAGTGATTATTTTCATGTTGAATTGAAACTTTCATCCAACGCGAGAATCTGAGAGCAAGAAACATGTCCTCTTATGTTTTGGCTTCGCTTTTTGTTTCATGTTGCGTAATAAGTTGGAGATCTGATACTTCTTAAGACCGGTTAGGTTTGTTGTGACGCTAGCTAGGTTTTTGTTGTGAGATCTAAATTGCACATATTCCCTTGGTAATCAAAACCGCAAATACATTGGCTATGCTGAAACTAATTAAACCATCACTTGCAGTCGCGTACGTTCGATTAGTTTGTTTTCACAAGTACAAGAAACCTTCCTTCTATTGCATGTCCTGCCTTCCACATTTTTTGTAAATTTCTAGTTGTAACACTTGAATGTTTGGTAAAAAATGTTTCAAAATCCTTACAGCTTAACAAAAAATACGAGACGAAATATGTTTTCAATGCACTTCAGCTATGGAGCTGTAAAGCACTGTTTTCATCTCTCTAGAGCAGCTATGTCCAACCCGCGGCCAAGGTGAAGGTTTATGCGGCCCAGTTTAGGTTTTTCCAGCAGTAAAAGTATCCTACATACTGGCAACCTGTTCTTATTTTGATAATCTTGAATTTGACATTTTTAATGCAGGTGGTCGCTAGTGCCACTTTATCACGTCCGTGCCCATTGCAGTTAGGAATCGAACGCTTTCAGTACATTAGCTTAAGCTAAATTTAGTTTGCTAAGATTAAAGTAAGTCATTCAACGTGCGGCCCTCATTAATATGTCATTCAATGTGCGGCCCTGGTTAAGATAGTGAAATCATTTTTGGCTCAGTAAGCCATTTGGGTTGGACATAGCTGCGCTAGATAATACATTCTAATTCAGTTAAGACTGTAACGACGACGCGATGTTTTTCACCATCGGGAAACTCATTAACGCAACTTTGTTGCGTTTCAGACTGGTCTTGGCATTCAGATATGCGGAAATATTACCAACAGACTGGTAAGAACAATCATTTTCACCGATCAAACTAAACATTTGAGCATTAAAGTTCTAATTTTCATTAAATTTTCTGATTATTTCAAATCGTTCTTAGTAGCGATCAACTTGATTCGTCAACTTGCGCTCTGGAAATTCTCTGAAATGTGAACTGAATCTCAGCCTTGCAAAACTGAAACATGACCTTACAGAAGCAGTATGTATGAAAATTGTATAATTTCCTAACACGTATTAGGTAAACATTCAACTATCATCGCAATATTCCTTCAAACAAAACAGAAAATCTATTGAAAATGAAACGGCTTCAATTTTTTGTGTTTGATTTTCAAGAAGCAAGCTTCAAATCTATTTGTAAACAAGTAAAAATTTTTGAATCCAACTCAAGGAAAAAGTATTTGAAACTTAAAGGCGTACATCAAAAATTAAAGTGTCTTTCGTAAAACGCTTGGAAACAACAACAACAACAATTTTATTCTTTTTTTACCTCAACGCAAGTACACTTAACAATACAGACACAGTAAGGCCGGGAGGCGGCGAAAAGACACTTCGGTCATCCCGTCTGCCACCACCCAAATACATGTTGTCAAAGACCCTAAACGAACGCGCTCAAAGGCCCTGA
>Ga0210059_1007478_pt1 | contig 17349 bp, 11 predicted proteins | sample Ectturendosymbi2_FD_188042 | JGI IMG/M metagenome (GOLD analysis project Ga0210059, IMG submission 188042) | Ecteinascidia turbinata endosymbiont from Florida, USA - Sample 2 (SPAdes) (version 2) | ecosystem: Host-associated > Tunicates > Ascidians > Unclassified | place: Key West, Florida...
TACATTTATGGTTGGTGTTGACGTGGACATTTGGTGCTAGTTGTAGACTTGCAGTACTTATTTGTTAATTTTTTTTTTTGCATCCTTCGCTTGCAATGGTTTGTGAATTGCCTCTTGCTGCTGGCCTCGGCTTGTTGTCGTAAATTATGGCCTTACGTAGATTTTGTTTTAATATTCTCTGCATAACTTTTGGCCCGGCATTTGCTTTCAACAATTTTGACGTGGCTGGCTGTCTTGGGTTTGCGTTTGACGTCTTTTGCGTCACATCATTGTCTCTTCTTGCGTCACAAAGCCTTATGGTTTTGAATTGCTGACATTGCCAAGAGTTGCTTTATTTTCTGACTGAAGATGGATTAAGAATAATCCGAAACGTCTCGAAATAAAACATGTATAGTTTTTTGAAGGCTTTTTTAGTGTTGATGAAGGAGTTTCATTGTTGTGCAACTTAAACATATGCTTTCCAAGTTCACCAAGAATGGAGCGAAGGCATCTGAAATGAAATGCATAGAGTTGGTTTTCTTGATGGCAGTATGTGCACCACGTCTCGCTGCTGTATAATGGAGCACTCAGGATGCAAGCAGTGTAGACCCTGATCTTTAGTTTGATTTCAAGGCGGTGATTTTTCCAAACCCGAGAACTAAGTTAGTCAAAGCCCTTCCAATGCGTTGGTTGATTTCATTGTCCAGATTGTTCAAAGAGTTGACAACAGATCCCAGATAAGAGAACTTGTCAACAACATTAAGCAGTGAACCGTTGACGAGAATGCGTGGTGGAATGGATGTTCTGTGTGACATGACAACTGTTTTCAAGTTGATATTCATACTGAAGAGATTTCAAGCCTTAGCAAAACGTTCACAAAGGTTTTGCAAGTGCATCTCAGAGTGAGCAACTAGGGCAGCGTCATTGGCGTACAGCCATTCACAAATCAGTACACGCTTGGTCTTGGTTTTAGCACGCAGCTGGGAAAGGTTAAACAACCTGCTGTTGCTACGAGCGTGGAGCATGATTCCATCCTCCTCTGGGAAAGCGTGTGCAAGAAGAGCTGAAAAAAAAATCCCAAGCAATGTCAGTGCCAGGACGCAGGCTTGTTTGACACCTTTGCAAATTGGAAAAGTTTTAGACATGGAGCCATCAAACTCTTGCCTTTATGTTCTTGTGGAATGCTACAAGGACGGAAAGTAGCGTTTCAGGGCAGCTCAACAGTTTGAGTATGTTATACAAGCTGGATCGGCTCACTGTATGGAAGTCTTTGGTCAGGTCTGTGAAAACCACACACAGTGGGTGTGATTGCTCAACGCTTTTTCTTGAAGCTGTCTTAGTGAAAATACCACGTCTGATGTACTTCTAAAGGAGCGAAAGCCACATTGACTCTCAGGTAGAATTGTGTCAGCAACCTGATGGACTTTGGGCAAGAGGAGACAAGCAAAAACTTTCCCAGCAATACACAAAAGCGAGATGCCATGATAGTTGTTGCAATCCCTATGATCGTTCTTGTAGAGCAAGGCTGCGCAGGCCGCATGCGGCCCGCGAGATCGTTTTTAGTGGCCCGCGATATAATAAGTTTGTAAACGGACTTTTTAAATTTTTTGTATTTTTTTATATGCTCAAGTATATTTCCCATCAAAACACACCAAAATTATACCTGTTGTTTCTGTTATGGGCCTACCCAAAAACTTGTGTAACAAACGCTTCGAAAATATGTCAATTTTTTAGATTTTGTTTACATCCATACAAACTGGCAACACTGCGTATAACTATAGGACTCATTATCACCTCATGTTATCACATAAAACTATCAAAATCAAGGAAGTTGTTACATCACAATAGCTTATTGTTACGTCACAAAGAACGTTTGTGGCCCGCAATGAATTTCTTCATGTGAAAGTTGCCTGCAACACTAAAAAGGTTGGGCAGGCCTGTTATAGAGAGTAATGATGTTGGTGTCTCTGAAATCATCCGGAAGACATCGTCTATTCCAGCATTTGGTGAATATGCGGAAAAGCACCGGTGGCAGAGATTTCTTGTTCTTGAGACCTCTGATTGCAAGTTTCACATCTTGCATGGTGAAAGGGTTGTCCAGTTCTTGAAGGACAGGTAGCAGTTGCAGGCTGGATAATGCAGAACAGCTGACAAGGGTTTGTTGGGAATAGATGGAGCTATATTGATCCACCCAACGTTCCAGTTGGGCAGAGGTGTCAACCAAGAGTGCTCTGTCAGCTGTGAGTAAAGCGGACACTTTCTTTGGAATTTTGTCCATGAAGGTCACCGCAGTCTGCACATTGTTGTATGCGTGTGCTCAGATTTTCCCAGTAGCGCAAGACTGCAAAACGAGTGAGACATTGAACGGTGCACTTTGCAGCCTGTAACTCCCTGTGAGCAGAGTGGCTGTTTCTTGCTGTTGTCTTCAATTTAGCTGATCATGTGGCTGCAACGGCAGGTAGAAGAAGGTTGGCGTTGTTGCGAAACCAGTCAGACTGCGCCTTCGATCAGTGATCGTGGGCCTCTAGTGCACTAGACATAATAACATCACGAGTTGTACACCAGGCGACGTTTGGATCAGTGGGTGAGGTTGCATTGTCCAGTTTTGTAGATAGCAGCTGTTGACAGTGCTGATTGCAGAGAGAGTCGCGTGTAGAGGAGACATCTACAAGGGTTGAGGACTTTGGTCGAGTTTGATAGAACTTTTTTGGTGTGATTTGGAGCTTGCAGTGAACCAGGGCATGATCAGTTCTGCAGAGTGCATGCTGCGGCATTGCTTGAGGTTGTGTAGCTGACGTCTTCGAATGATAACGTGATCAAATTGATGCCATCAATGAGAGTGGGTGCATCCAGGTTACCTTGGACCTCAACAAGCCTTCAAAAAAACTTCTCGCAATGGAAAGATTGAATAATGAGCACAGCTCAAGCAGGTGCTGTCCGTTTTCATTAATTTTGCCTACACCAAGCGTCTTATAATGGAGGACCATGAATCAGCATCAGCACCGATACGTGCGTTGAAGTCTCCCAATATACTGATATCGTGGCCGACAGGAATGCTTGAAAGGGGATCACTGAATTGCTGATAGAACTCATCCTTATCTTTGTCAGACGCCAGCAACGTCAGCGCATTTGCAGAAATAACTGATGTATTCATCTCTAGTGCACATTCTGATCGACATAAAACAAGGGGAGACAAATAATGGCTGTTCTACGCAAGATAGAAGTGTGTTGTGGACAGCTATATCGACTCCCTGCTTGTGCTTTTCATTGTTCCAAAATACGGTGTAATGCTCTTCTTTGATTGATCCAGATGATTACCACCAGGTTTTGCTGAAGGGAAGTTAATTGGATGCCGAGGTGGTCCAGTTCCAGGTTAATTAAAGCTGTCTTCCAGGAGAAAGGATAGTGTGGCCTCTGTCTGAGGTCCCAGGGAACAGATGTTCCAACAACCAAGTGTTAGTGAGGCAATAGTAGGTTGACCATCTGGCCGTGCCTGCTTCACACATGAACTGAGCCGGGCAGCAGCGGCCACGTTGAGTGGTTCCCCGATCTGCCAGTGGCTTAAACAGGATTCTTTTGCTATTCATATTTGTAATGGATGATGCTGAGCGCCGGGGCAAATTACGGTGAGGACAGATGCTTGCCCAGGACAATGCCCTCCTTTGGGCCAACAACATATCCAGCGGAATGCCAGCAGAAGGCAGGCTGCCCTGCAGTGGCACATTCGTGTACCTAGTGATTTCAGCACAGAAGTAAACTGAAATCTGCCTCAGCCGGCCGGAAGCCAAGGAACACATTGGCGGGCGCCTGGACTGAGACTGCCAACCCCTGCTGCTGAGCTGACATGGAAGACAGGTTGGCAAACCTGCCTACCTGCGACTACTTTAGTCAGATCTCTATCCTTTTACCTGTATGGCATGGGTGGCCCTGCTGGGAGCTTGAGCTCCCACCAGCATAGCTCTAGGGGTCACAGAGGTACGCAAGCCCCTCTGCTGTGACAAGGCAGTGGAGATGAGTGTACTATCAAGGCAGAAGTCCTCTGTGTATTTGCACAACTTGTTTCTTTGACAATTTGTAATAAATTTACAGACTGAATACATTTCACTTTAATGGTTTATATACTAAAAAGCTTTTCACTGTAACTCCAAGATTTGATGTGCCCAAAGAAAATGAATGTCAAATTGGGAATCAGCATCCAAATGTAATCTAAAAAAGTTGTCATATCCTCGATTAAAACAAAAACACTTTTTTGTTGACCTGTACTATGTAAACACAGCAAATAACACCAGTTCTTTAATAAAAAAGTGAAATCAATAGAAGTTGTACTTTCTGAGTTATCTATATTAATGTATCATCATGCTTGAATGCAACGAAAAACATGTTGCCTTATCACAACAATTAAAAAAGGTTTGAAAGTCACCAGCTAAACAATATGTGTCTTATTTCGTTCAGCATGGAACCTTGCACTTCATTGCAACATATTGATTAAAAACATTCACAGATGTAAGAGTTGCGATCACTTAAAGTTCCAACAGAAAAATTCCACTAATTTTTTTGCCAAATCTTTTTTTAATTGATTAAAATTTTAAAGGCTCATAATTTTGGAAATACAGGTCTGATTTCAAAAATTTCAATGTTGATGAGCTCAGATGTTGAAATTTTCATCCTTACAAAATTTCATGAAATTTGTTGAGGGTCAGATGAGAAATCCTTGTTTTGCTGGATCACTTGACATGGAATGAACCTTCAATTTTATGTTTTTAACCCTTGACGGTACATGAATGTGTTGAAGTGGGTCCTTAAACCAAAATCCAATCAAGAAAATCTGGTGGTTTTTATCTGTCCATTTAGCCATTGAGCTTATTCGCACAAGTGTAGTTTGACATCTCCATGTTGCAGGTCGACTGATCTTTTTTTATTTGATTTTGGTGACGACAATTGGTGGCAGGCTGCAACCAGAAATTAGCATCATTTACTGGGCAGTTGAGGTGCTCATGCTAAAATGCAATCAAATCTGATTTCTCAATTATCGAAAAAATCAAATGGGTCTACAGCAACAAAAAGTTTCTGAACCACTGATAGTCCTTTTACCATGTAAAACCCTTGGACAACTTCACCTCTGGCCAATTGGATCCAAGGGCAACCAATGTTGTGACCAATTGGCCACTTAGTTACTAAAAGTTTTGGCATTCTTTAACTGTGTCTTCAACCTATTAGCAGTTAGTATTAAAGACTTGAAATGGAGAATCAGGGTTCAATTAGTTCTAATTGTCAAGATCTAAATGCTGTCCAAAACTCCACGAAGTTGTTCTAAAGGTTTATATTGTTGGAAGTGCTGAAGTTACGTAGAAGTTCAAATCATACTCTGCTTAAAGTGAGACCTTACCTCAAAAACTACGTTGAAAAATCACCATTGAAGGTAGATGTAGGTAACTTTAACTGCAATTTTGACACCTTATGCTTTTTCCACAGGCACCAAAATTGGCTGAAAAATTTTGTGCTTGTCACCTTGCTACTGGTGACATGCTTCGAGCTCTGGTTAGTGGAGGATCTCCCCTGGGAAGGAAAGTGAAAGCAGTAAGTTAGAAAACACGTGTATTTAGTTTTCCTCTCTGGATGTTCTTTGCCAAACATAGTCTTGAAGTTTTAACTAGATATGAACCTAGTTCGAGAATTATTGCACGAATTTGCACTTACTCAAGCATGCAATCCCAGGTGATGGACAAAGGCGAACTTGTCAGCGACAACCTGGTAGTGGAGATGATAGACCAAAATTTAGACAGACCTGAATGTAGCAAAGGGTTTCTATTGGATGGATTTCCAAGAACTGTAGTTCAAGCTGAAAAGGTGTTTACTCAACGTATGCTATTTGTTTATTGTTTGGTGGTTGATACTGCCCAGCCTTTTCTTCAATTATGATATAAGAAATGAATTATCATTTTGTTACATGAGAAACAGTTCATGAAAATGAAATAAGTAGCGTACTACTGGATGTCTGCTAAGTGTTTGTGTAGGAAGAACTACATGAAGAAATATTTTTTAATGTGAACGATTGCTGTGTGTAGCGTTTTCTTCTGTGTTAAATAAAGGCTCTGTTTGTGCTTTAAAGGTTACAGTCGTATTTAGAAAAAAATCACACATTTCATTGCATTTTTAAGTTGGATGAATTACTTGATCGTAGGAAGAGCAAACTCGATTCAGTGGTAGAATTTGCAATTGACGATTCACTCTTGGTGCGAAGAATTTGTGGAAGGTAATTACTTTAATCTTGATGATTTTTCAGGTTTTTCAGTTTGTTCCTGTAATAGAGAACTAGGGCAACAAATTGTCTGTAGAAAAATTTATTTCTAGCCTAAATTTTAGAGTACGTTTTGATTATATAGCATGCACCTCCGTTATTTATTGACAAATGTTTGCAGTTGTTTTAACAATTTATGAAAAACAGGAAATGTGCATTTTCTATCTGTTATCGTCATGAACTTCTTGTTTTTGAAAATTAGAGTAAACACAAGCGTTCAAATTGATCACACAGTTGGCTAAATAAAAAAAAGATTTGAAGCTTAAGCCTCTATAGCAAACACGCTACCAATATTGTGTTTTTGAAATACGTTCTGAGAAATCCGTAAAAATTCTGAAGGCATCTTGATTTCTAGTCACACTGGCAAGTTATTTTTTCTGTACTTCCCGTTGTAATCATTGTTAAGGAAATGCGCGATCAGTGCCATACGTCTGATTTTGTCGTCGCACATACCTTTAAGAAGTATCGCAAAACTAAAAAGCATTACTGTGATTTGTATGGAAGTTTTTAGCCTGTAAAAATGACTGATATTGAGACAACTTCACTCATCTGTGTTGTTAATTGATAATTAATTAAAACATACATTTATACGATATAGTATTTTCTGGCTCCCAGGTGTTCTTAAGGGTCAGTAAAACTTTCGCTTTTTTTGAAAACTATGCTAGCAACTTTCACCATTCTACAGCACTACAGTGCAGCTTCAGTGAAATCACTCAACCGTGTTGATTGAAAGTCACATGTAAAATAGTTTTGGTTGATAACCAGCCGTTCTCACAAATGAAGCCGGAGTTACTAAAAATAAATACCACGAAAATGAATGTCCAAACAATTGCAGTGGAGACGCTTGTTCGCAGATCATACTAAAAGCGCTAGTTGCTTCATCTGGCACACGCAAATTTGGCGCGTTCAGGAAGGAAGAACCACTGGAATGTTGCCGTGTGCCTAGCTGTCCAGTGTCCATCCTTAATTGCAAAGCGACAAAGATAGCTGTCCAATTGGTCACATAACCTTCTTGTTAATGACTTCAGATTTCTTAAAAGCATTCACTAATAAGGCTGTTTGAGCGTTTATGTTTTTTTAAGTCGGTTTTGCATAAAGTTAAAAATTGTTTGGTGGTGGTTTCGACAATCGCACATGAAAAGCAAAGTCTTCAAGTCTTGAAGTGCCGCGTAAGATACATTGTTTCGAACGACAGAACAAAGTGCGTTTTGTGTGACTGAGGATGCTTGAAATTCTCCCGGATATCCGTGACTTCATGCGATAGTACCTTGTGTGGAGTGCAGTGACCTGCAACAGAGTTGGTAGTCGGGTGTTGCCGACTCATGTACTTCGTTGCAACTTGCAATTTTACCATATCTGGATATAAGCTTCAAGTGGGTCTGCACATTATTTTTAACTTACATCGACGTGGTTGCTTGAGTCAAATATTTTTGTTGTATCCGTGCCGTACCTAGATATCAGTTTTCACCTGAAGACTTCACACGGTGTTTCATAGTGTCAGTATGGCGCAGCAATTTGCAGTTTGTTGGGCGATGGTCCATAGCTGTTGTTGATGTATGCAGTTGGTGGTTTCTGCAGCAATTATTTCCATGTGCAGGTTTACATCTTCCAACGTACCGGCCCCATGGCTGTTCCCTTAACAATGGGGAGGTTCTTGTGAATGTGGATTAAGTGTTTGCTGTTATGGACTGAATTTCATTTAACGAGTAAACATGGCCGGAATGTTAGACAGGACTTTGACGTTAGTACCTCGCGTTAATTTTATGTTGTTGCACGAGATTTGGTCCCTAGCATTTTCAGCAAGCCTAGTAGAACACTGTCCACTGTCCATAAAAAAAGGCTTTTGATGTTTCTCATTCAGACTGCGTGGCAGTCGTATTTTCGATGGTTTTTGTCACCCTCCAGTAAACACGCGTAGTCCACTAAACGCTTGGTTTGCGCTTTACACCGTTAAATCTTCACTGGGTCAATTGGATAAAGCAGTCGCAAAAGCGTTGTTTGTACGCTGCCATACTGTACATATTTTTATTTTGCACGCATTTATCCACATGTGCGAATCCCGCGATTGCGTTGCACATCGTCAGGGAACCATCCGTCGAGCCAGAGCAGTTTTTTTTTCTACAAGGGAACGCAGACGTGTCCAGATTGCTCGCGCCATCAGAAAACGTCATTTCTAAACCGCTATTCTGTTATAAATCGCGTTGTCGCGCTTGCAAGACCGCGAGGCATGTACTTCAGCAGAAAAGAAAGAGCTCCGTGCTGTGCCTCGGGCCATAACGGAATCGCACCGTAAACACGGGTACCGTGCTTGGCATTCCTATGCACTGAGCCAGAACGTTGCGAGGCAGTAAGACCGCTCTACGACTGGCCATTACTTGCAAGAGACGGTGGCACAGTGCTATAGGAAAGTATGTCTTTCGTTACTTTCTGTTAGCATTGGGACACGGTTTTGCGCACTATCAGCGAACGTCGCGGATGAGGTGTGTGTGTTGCCAACTTAAACGAACGAACTGCTCAGTTATAAAATTGTATAGAAAGTCCGCTGCTGTGTCGTCGCATCGGATTCATTAACGTGCGACGATTTTGCAGTTTATTGTAAGCTGAAATCCGGAAAGCTGTGCCGAGATCATGTGTCGTAACTGCGAGCGTAGAAAACTTGAATTTGTACAGGAAGCTATTTTCAGTGGTGAGTCTGTCCGTGTACGAAACCTTTCGTGCGCAATTTATATAAGATCTTAAAGTGACTACTCAGAAAATTGCTCACTTCGGGCCATGTCTGTATTTTGAAGCAGTTCCACATCTACGCTTGGAAAGGCCAATGTCCAATTCAAATTAGGGCATTATAACGTCACAGTGGTTGTTTACTGCCTTTTCATGGTAAACAAGCAGTATTGCCCCTGTGTCATTACGTGCCTGCCTGTCCTCGGTCATTCATCAACCGCGCAGTGATCAAATAAGAGAAGAAACCGGTCGAATTGTGAAGCAAATCTTAAAAAGACAACTTAAAGTTGGAATGGTGACTTGCAAGAATAGGCTGCGCAGCCCTGCACGCGTGTTCGTTTAAGGGTGTAGAATGAATCAAGAACCAAAGAAAAGCAATAGCTTCCAAAGATATGCTCATCAGCTTTCTTTGAAGACAGAGGCAAGTGTTTCTAAGTGCAAACCACATAAAAATCTGCGACGATTTCGTTGATGCTCAGAAACTGTATGTTGTACATAGAATCGATTGCTGTCCATGGCCGCAATGAGCTCAACAAACCATTGTTTGTTTCGTAGCATTGAAAAATGAAAGCAAAGACGCGTTTCTCGTACCAAAACATTTCACGTGCAACCATTTGTAACACCTTTGTGGACCTTTTCCAGTTGCAGAAGCGTCGTTTTGGTGGATTGTAGCATTTCAAGCAAAGTCTTTGACACTAAATTTTTGTTCCTTGCACAAATTCGTTATATTTACGAAAGTTCAAATGATTTTTTGGTAGTGATGGCGAATATTTTCCAGATTGATTCACAAACCAAGTGGAAGAAGTTATCACACCGAGTTTAATCCTCCAAGGAAACCGATGACCGATGATGTAAGTCTGATGTTAGCATGATTGCTGTAAGCTGAAAAAGTTTTGGAAGTACTTTGACAGACACTGTGTTTTAACGCTTATAGTTCAACCTCTTGCAAAAGAAAGTTCTAGCGTTGTTTGGTAGACACATTTTGCACCACAATGACTTGTAGAATTGTGGCCTTGGACTTGCAGCGACTTCTCGATTCTGGCATGTATAGAACTATTAAAAGCTTCGGCAGTGCATTGAGTTTAAACACGGCGTTTTTTACGCTCCTTTAACTAAGAAACATTTCTGAAATAAAAGAGGTTCGTGTTTTTCGTAAGGTCTGAATCGAGCTTGTTTTCTCTGAAATTATCTCGAAAACGACACCAAGATAAAGTCGTGTGCGGGTCTCACACCCCTTTTCTATCTTCGCCCTACTGCTTGCTCGCATTTTTCGCGCCACTCATCCACGTATTCGTTGCGTCACGCACACCACCTTGCAGTGGTAATCATCCGTGTAGCCGTGCCTTGAAGATACCGTTTGACCTGGCGCCTAACACTACTTGTCTGCTTCGTTCCCGTGTCGTCGTGGGGCATGGTCGCGTGATTGCGACGGACGAACGCATTGTGTGCTTCTGGCCCCGTGCTGGCGTGACGTACGAGCTGCGCAAGCACTGTAACGCTACGCCGGTTTACCTGAACGTTAGCACGGTATCTTCACACTTCGCGCACCTTGTTAGTGCTATCACGGTGTTACTCTGACCGCGTTCGCTTTTACCACGTGTGCACCCAACTCGTTTTGCAGGAAGTGCTAAATTCGGCAGAGTTGATTGTGGTCGTGTTGATCAATGCAGGGAACAGTTTTAGAGTTTTGAAATATGAGCTTTTCCAAGTATTGTCACGTTATCAGGATCAACTTGATTTTCGATTTCTATTCGTTGGTTGGGATTATTATGTTATGACCTTTCGTACATTCCAAATTATGTAACATTTATGCAATGGAGGCAAGTTCGTTATTACGATGCCCGTTGAGGGATGTGCGTTCGCAACAAAAACCAAGAACCGTCTTTAATGGATGGGTTGTGGCGAATACACTGCTATAAAGCCGCAACCCTATTGTTGATCTGGCCATTTGCAGATTTTTCCTCCCATTTTCGGTGTACGTCTGGATATTTGCAGCAACGTGGAAGAACGCATGCGTGTTAAAGCGCCACTGCTGCAGATATGTCCTCAAGGATCGCGGTTTCCTTTTTAATGCGGACCTCCAGACAGTTCTTTTCCTGTTCTCACTCGCCTTAGCACAGATAAATAGCTGGATTAACTCGGCGGGTTGCATGGATGGCGCTGCGCTCGGTGCGACTTGCCGCCGATGAGAATCGATCGGATTTTCACGGACAAGTGTGCATTTCGCCGCAGGTGACGGGCGAGCCGCTGATCAAGCGTTCCGACGACAACGAAGAAGCGCTGAAGACGCGATTAGCCGCCTATCACAAAATGACCAAACCTCTGGTCGACTATTATTCGCGCAGAGGTTTACATTCCACGATCGATGCCGCGCAGTCACCGGACGTGGTCTTCAGAAGTTTATGCGATACTTTCATGAAGTGCCGTAAGTTCGCAACGGTTTTATCATTTGAATTTAGAAAGCTTGGAATTTCCAGGTATGATTCAAGGCGCGGCATTGAATCTTCTATGTGCTTGTAATTGGTAGCTGGAGTTCTTGTTTCTCCATCAAAAGTATGTTTATGTAAGCATCTCGAACAGTTGCAGTGAATTAACTACAAATTAGTATATTGAAAAGTTATATGCTCTATAATCTGTTGTCCCATTATACTATTACTGAGTCCTTGATGTATTTTACGTTTGAATTGTTTTTTACACTGATGACTCACTGTTCATGTACTCCAGCAATTGTGGTGACCTATGTTTGCGTCTACCTTTAGCGGCAGTTGCCTGTGTTCATAAAAAATTTTCTTGTTGATATAAGATAATTAATTTCTGCATCATCGATCTGTAGTGGAACCTCCCTTCTGTTACTTAAAGTTAAGCCGGTTTAAAGTTCAGAAATCATCACGAAAAGCCAGGAGTAACCACTGTACTTATGAAGACATGTTCGTAAAAAGCAAGTTGGAAGTCGAGCGCCAAAAAATCGAAATAAGCTTTTTACTGAAAATGTCCCTTGCTTCAGTCAAGCGATCATCACTTCTCCGTAGCGAAAGTCCCAACCGATTTGTTACCAGGGCCGGCCTTAAGCCGATGCAACCGATGCAGCTGCATTGGGCCCCGCGCCATAGTGTTTGGGTAGATCAGGGGTTTTTAAGGCGTTTTAGGGACCCGATTCGGGTCCCTAGAATCAGAAATCGGGTCCATACTGGGTACCTAACATTTTCCTTAAAAAAAACTGGGGTAGATTGTTCTTTTTTGCCAGATACACCTTGCGCTTGAGAATTCAGTAGAAACGCCATATAAATTTCATTGTTAACAAAGAACGCTCTTGTCAGAACTACCAAACTTCCTCTCGAACGTTAGCAAACGTACTTAATTCTCGTGTTAGAGCTGCACTGTATATCTGCGCTCTACCACGATCGTAACACGGTTCACTGAACACGATGTCATAGTAATATTACTGCTCAGAGGGGCCCCGCATCTGCTAAGGCCGGCCCTGCTTGTAACACACCTACTATTGATTTAAAAACAGGTCTTCAAACTTTTTAACCAGCTCTCGTAACCGAGATCCTGAAAACAGATATTCTGCACCATGTTAATGAATCGTGACGCGCACGTGACCTCAGTTCTACCTTACTTTTTCAGTATGACCTCCATTGTGAACTCCCTTTCATTAGCCGACGTTTATGTGGCTGTCAAAGATCAAGTCATTCCCGCGTTGCGTCCAATGAGTTGTTATGTACTTGGAAGAAGTTGATCATAGCGCAAATTGTGTTTTATGCCTCTTATAAATGTTCTTGTGGTGTACGTGCCAAACAAATAGCAATAAACGTGGTTTCATGCAACAGGTGTTTTGTGATTTCTGATACCGGCTTTGAACTCTCATTTTTTCAAGAAAAGAGCATCAAATGATTTGACCTGATTTTTATTCAGTTCGCTCTGAAAACCCAAACAGTCTTGATTTGCCTGGTTTTGGCACGTTTTTCTCTGTTATAGAACAGGGCTTCTCAAACTATGGGTCGCGAAACAAATGACTTGAAAATCAGGTATACAAGTTTTTGTAAACTTTGGCAGGAAAACTAGAAGTGGGCTACAGTGAATTTATTTCTACTACATTTTTAAGGCAATACCGTGCTTCATGCTGTCAGTTGTACACTAGGATGTCTGCCTGAACTATCCGATTAGAATAATCAACCAAGCACAACAAGTTCTGCGTTGTTATATCATGGTGTTTTTAACTGACCTTGTTGCGTTCATTGTGGCACTAAGACATGCTTGTGTTTAGAACTCTAGGGGCTAGGCTAACTGTTTTCAGAGCACACAGTAGTTTTAGACTGAAGTTAAAAGCTTCATCATACAGTTTCAGAAGTACTTTGGACCCGTGGTGGAGGTAACTTTCAAAGTGGGGGAGCAGAACTACACGTCAAAAGTATGGAAGATTTTTTCGTTAAGGGGTTTACTTTAACAATGGACCCAACACCAATGTGTTGCTTAAACATATAAGAGAAATTCGAAATATGAAAGTGGGGGACCAGCCTTCCCCAGAAAAACGTGGGGATTCTAGGCCCATGCCGCACCCCTGTTTTTGACTTTGATTTAGGAAAGGTTGAATCCGCAAACCATACACAATTGAATTTTCAGGAGGTGACACACCTGCCATGTCCAGGATGAGTATCCGGAGTTATTAAACAACAAACATTTGCAACTGGAATTTTCAAAACAGAGTTTGTCATTTTTGGATAAGAACAAGAAATGAATGCCCAGTCATTCTTGATCAAGCCATTCATAAACTCAGCTTTTTGCACAACCTATTTGTGTCAACAGCATTCTCACAACTGATAATCGTCACGTCCGAAACCAATCTTTTTTGAAAAATATTGAGAATGTTCTTTATCCTGCGTTGTCTATCAATCTACTAATGGATAAATCTGTGTAAAAATCGTCAGGTGCATCTATCACATTAGTAGTGCTTGATAACGTCTATAAACCGAATTGTGTTTTGTTCGTTTTATTTGCCTAGTTTCCATCGCGTGGTGGTTTCATTGCTGTATAGTTCGTAGATTGTGTGCATTTTTATGATTTCGCCATAGGCAAAAATGCCTCATGAGATATGTAACTGGACGTTTACATCTATCCATCAAGGGGTCGCTTTAAAAACTGTTTATAATAGGGTCGCAGAACAAAAAAGTTTGAGAACCCCTGGTACAGAAGCCTGCCACTGCCATATCCCCGTCTCTCACGTCTGTAGCACTGAGAGAAAACTGACAATAACGAATTGCCCCAGTGGCGATTACACCAATTTTCATCTCAGTGCAAAAGTTTTCCAATGTTTCACACACAGTTTTTGTTAGAGATATGTTACGATTGGCCATAAACAAGAGTTTTCACATAGGTTGACTGCAAAATTTTGGAATATGCAAAACAGGGATCTGCACCACGATTCAGATAAACTACGAAAAGATTTGTTGATATACGCCCAGTCTTACATCCAGCATTGTGCGTTTGAGCAGTGGCGGATCCAGAACTAGAGTTCTGGGGCGGTCAAAAACGGTGCTGATATATCTAATTTTCGTTAGATTTCATCGGAAAGAAAAGTGATGACCAAAAATTTTTTAAGACGCATGTCATGGTCGTTGGAGGGAAAGCACCAAGTTGCTAAAATTTAGCTGCCCAGTGTTAAAACCAGCTCCGCAGCCGCGAGGGGTATTCAGGGACAGTCCCCAAAAATTTATGTGATGCCACAGTTTGTATTAAGCAATGGAAACAAAAATATTTCTCCCTTATTTGTATTGTGCCCCTCCCAAGCTTAAAACAGGCCTGGTTAAAAGTATCAAAGAAAGTTCTTTACTGTAAAGGCATTCGCGCTGTGAGAAAATTTAAATCAAGTCATGCGAAATGAAGTCCAACAACTTGCCTTTTCTCACTTTAGTGTTAGTTTTGCTTTTATGCCTTAAGCCCTGGCTCAAAACAAACATACATGGCGCCTGCGGTTGTATTTTCAAAAACATCAGCGAATAATTTTCTGTTTGTAATTTGTATTTCTCTTGGCCCTGTATGCAGTGCAAAAGGTTATTACCACCGTGCTAAAGATTTTCCTTTGCTACAGAAAATTAGATGCAACTCCTTGGGACATTCTTAAGAGGAAAAGCCGCTATTTAATTTGAAGAAAAAGTAAAGTTTCTTTGGTCATTTGCTGCAAAGCAAATACATTAATGAAACTAAACTCATCGGACTACAAGAAATTCGCTTCACACTTACCTGACAATCTCGACAAAATGGAGGATAGAACAGCATGCACAAATAAAATTGTACTATTGCTCGTAAAAAGAACAATTTACATTTTATCTGTATAAAAATAATGTAGGCAGGAAACAAGCGCGGCGCCCCCAACCTATCAATGAAAGTTTATTATTATCTTTTAAATCATTTTATTTAAAAAAAAATTTATTAAAGAAAATTTATTATGTTTTTCAAAATTGAGACCAGCCTTTTTCAGAGTTTATGATAAATTTTGACTTAATAACTAAGGAGCCGCTTTTGGTATCAGCGTGAAACTTGGTTTGTGGACGTTTCATAAACTTCAAAAGTAAAAAAATTTTGACTTTTGCTTGCCTTAGCGATTACCGTCGAACATGATACGCAATAGTCACTTTTGAGCATTAAAAAGGCGGATGTCCTTCACGGCAGGGTTTGGTAATACAGTTTACGAAATACTGTATGCATCTGTTGTTAACGGTCGAACGCAAGGAATAACATGCAAGCGTAATTGTAAGAAGCCCAGTCCAACAGCTAAACTAAGTTTTCAGGTCACGATGGAGGCTCCAACGCAGCACATCTCAACCAGAGCCGCTTTTAAAACCCATAACGACCGCGCCTAGTCTGTGAGCGACCATAACGTCTAAACGTAATGAGCTAGAACGTCACTGAAGGCATCATTCGATCCGTAACACATGCCTGCACATTTTGAGATATGTCGCGCCCACCTGTGACATCATGTTCGGGGAAAAACGTTTTTCGCCTAGGCTACAAAACCTAGTTGCGTCCATTCAGTAGGCTACAGAGCCTAAACCAAACACGTTGGAAACAAACTTTCTACATAAAAAAATGATTGTGAAGACCTTACATTTTCAAAGATGATAAAAAAAGTTGACACTTCGTTTGGTGGGGGGTTTAAGGGGGCAAAAACCTAGGATTTCGGGGGTATTTTGAGGTTCAAGCTACTTTCCTGCCAGTCAACACCCACGAACCATACCAAACTTGCAGAAAAGATGTATTTGGGTGTCTTGCAACATCCCACCAGATTTCAAGCCAAAGTATTGACCGGAAATTTTATTTGGGAAAAAATCAAAATATCCACTCGGTGGCTGAACAGTTTTCAGGGTCTATTTTGACCATAACAACACCTTAGGGTAGCAGGCAATTCAAGGTCTCTAAAGCTTCAGAATAGCTCCTTGAACATTTTAAGCCACTCAGTAAGTCATTACCACCTGTATTTTGTTCTCCGGACCCCAAATCATGATCTAAGACTCAATTTTTCTGACCTTGCGCCAATCTTGGCCATTACTGAAGCAAAAAATGTTCATTTCTTTGTGTGCAAACAAACTGGGTTTGTCGGTCAGAGGCTCAGAGATTTTGTAAAAATGACTCTGACTCGAGTCATTGATTGTGACTCGACTCGAGTCATTCTGTGAAAAACGTGGCTCGAGTCGAGTCACCATCGTTCTCAACGTGACTCGAGTCCGAGTCACTAAAACTCGTGTCGAGTCACGCTATCACTGCGAGTTAGCAAACAATCGCCTTGCTCTATTGAGGCAAGCACAATCGAAAGATGGCTATTAGGGGCATTAAGCTAGCGGAAAAGCAACCACCAACAATGCAGATCCTTCACTGAGTTCACTCTACTATTACTCGGTTGCACTATCATTATAGATGCATAAGTGAAATACTATAAATCGGTTGTGGTGACTATCACAGTGACTTGTTACTTATGGGCACCATCTAACGGGGACCATTTCTTGGCATGTGGCGGCTTCTCCAAGCCGCCACACTTCAATGCCGTTATAAAACGTTCTGTTGCAAGGTCGTACGCAAGGGGGGGGGGTTGGTGTTAAAAACCCCCCTTGAGCTTGATGTTTTACAAAATTTTATTACCTGCGCAAAGGAGATTAATTGTTTTCGCATACTTTTTGCTTGTTAATTTGTCGACTTAATGCAAGTACCACGGAATAAATTTGCATGCAATTTTCAAAGAACATTGTAAATGGGCCAAAAAGTAATAATTATGTTTTGGTGGGAATTCGGGTTATCGTTTGCGTCCAGAAACCACCTCACCACTTTTTGCAGACCATCCATCCACTACGCATGTTTAA
>Ga0210059_1007479_pt1 | contig 17349 bp, 8 predicted proteins | sample Ectturendosymbi2_FD_188042 | JGI IMG/M metagenome (GOLD analysis project Ga0210059, IMG submission 188042) | Ecteinascidia turbinata endosymbiont from Florida, USA - Sample 2 (SPAdes) (version 2) | ecosystem: Host-associated > Tunicates > Ascidians > Unclassified | place: Key West, Florida...
GTGAACAATGTCACACGTACATTCTTCACTACAGTACATTTGCTTCCGGAAGACCTCAGGTTCGAAAATGGGGGCGCCAAAATTGCACCGGGCGCCATCTAACCTCGTTACGCCCCTGTCAATTTGGAGATTAGCTCCGTCAAGAAACCCATCCACTCACTTTTCTGTTGCAAAACTACGATGCGGACAAACTGCGGACTCACGAACTGCACTGGCAATAGCCCTGAAACTGGCTTTTCGTTTTCATTTTGGAGGCTTGTAAAATCTTGAGTCAGTAATAAGTTTTCAACATTGCATTCCTATTTCTACTGCTGCCTTTCCTTTTCTTTTCAGGGTCATCAGGCATTAAAGAATAAACTTGTAAAAAAACAGACCATTTTCATACAGCACAGCAGCAAGTCGAGAACTGCGAACGCGACTGTGTTTGTGAAGGCTGGGCAATTCTCACGCGGCAAAGAAAAAACGAAACAGTGGAATTATTACGAAACAATAGCATCGTTCACGCTATTCGATAAAGGTTGGGCAAAGACCGGCACGAAAACCCTGACGTTTAACTAAGCGAAAAACATTGTTTATTTTAGAGTATTTTAAAATCTGTTTCTGCTTCCATGGGCACCAAAAAGGGGCGCATTTATGGCAAAGGGGCGCCATTCAAGGGGGCGCCACAGAAGTTTGGGGGAGTAGTCGCCCCAAACCTCCCCCCCCTGGATCCGCCACTGGACTCCAAATAGCATTTTATTGGTAATTACCCAGCACTGGTTTAAGGAACCTCACGCATTACTGCTTTGTGTTGAAGTACTGTACAGTTTGTGAAAATGAGTAAGGTTGAAACGCAAGAAGCAGACTTATTTATGTTCGTAAAATGGTTGAAAAAGTCGAAAATAAGCTCAGCTTTTGCAAATGCAAATGTTCTTTGCTTTTTTGCATAGTTCCAGGTCTTTTTTTTATCTTCGCTGACAAATCCGCATTTAATTTCAAACAAGGTAAGCCACTAAAAACAAAGTTTAAATTTTACGAAGAAATGTTTCGAAAAAAACGAAGCATTTGTCCATCTCGTATTTTCAAACACCTGGTTAGTTTCTGCGCAAACACGTTCTGAACAATTTAATTCCGTTTCTGTTGCTTAACCGTGCGAATGCGACACGTATACTTGCAGGGTTTCGGCAAAAACCAGCCTCATGTCCTGCATTAAAAAACGCTGCTTTCAGAAACTTGACATGGACGAATTCTCAACTTGTGCGTTTCAAACTGTTTTCTGTCTTTACAAAGTTAACGAAAAAAATTTCAGTTAAAGTAGACGAAACTGCAACAGCCATTTTAAATGGCGCTCGAGGTAAACGTATTATTAAAAAAGATCTAGATCAGTGGTTATCGAACTTTTTGTCGCTGGGCCCCTGTCACTTCACCGCATCCAAATCCGCTGCGGGTCCCTTCGTTTTGCCGCAGTTATTTTTCGTTTATTGAGAGATTATATTTGGTCGCTTGTTAGCGTGAGCACCCCAACCGCCCAACCGCACCGGCAAGAAGTAAACTTGAGGCTTCGGCCTGCTGCCAATTGCCGCCACCGAAATCAAATAAAAAACATGCCCGACTGCAGGTGTGGTGCGATTAAGCTGAATGACACAAACAGACCGATAAAAACTAGCGGAGTTTCTTGATTGGATTTTGGTGGCATTCATGGACGCTAAGGGGTTCACGGACCACCCGGGTTAAGAACCCAAGAACTAGATTAGTGGTTCTCAAACTGGTACCACTTGGCTCACTAAGCGAGAAATTTTTAATTCCTGGGAGGAATGTTCCATGGAGGAATTGGGGAAGAAAAGCGGTTGATGAAAAAACCTTAAGTTTTTATTATTTGTTTATGCAACACATAAAAAGCAGCACAGCAAGGTTGGTTTTAGATGGGAATGTCTACATTTATTTTTGAGATAAATCTTCAAAAAACACCTGAAACCATATATAGGTGGTGTGAAGATTTTGCAATTATCTTTTTTGTGATTTTTGTTTGGGAGGAATTGATAGTGTTTGGGCTTGTGGGGGGGAATATGAAAAAAACTTTGAGAATCACTGAACTAGACATTTCTTTAAGTGCGCAAAGCTCATCACCTACTGTATATGAAAAAAATTCAAAAATCAAAAAGAAAGGTACGCGCAGTTGATGACGCCAAGGCGAACAGCTAAAAATTTGACGGTTTTTAAGCTGAGAAAAAAACAAAAACATTGAAAGATACAGGTTAGATTCACAAGAAAAACGTGGAAGATGACGATTTTCATTCGCGCACATACAACCAAACGCGAAATGGTGGATTCAATATTACTGTCTGATGCATTGTACTTCCTTAGCTTTGAGCAGCCGTTTACTATTAAATTTTGTTTCAATTTAGTGCTGATATAATAGGAAATACAACAGATGAAGATTTTGCATTCTATTCTAATGCAAGAGGCACAGGGTCTAAGCAAGTTACTCACGTCTTAATGAGTAATCTTCCAACACCATTTTGTGCCGGTATGGGGTAAGGGCGAACTTGATAGTAGCAGAGAGTAACAGTTTTGAAGAGCTTTTTGCGCTATTACCCTGTCTGATCATTTAAACTCAATTAAACGAAAGTGAAGTGTCTCTTTCGAAGTTTATATGGACTGTCTTAGACAGCTAATACATCCACTAAACCTCATTAAACTACCTTGAAAAATGCAGTGTCTTTCATTTGCCTGCATTTACGCAGTTATTCAAAGAACCTTTAAAAAATGTATATCATAATTTTGGTATAACATGAAATTTAATCACAATTATCATTTTGAGATGTTTTTAGCAACAAGTCTATAAAAAGCACTACAGAGAAAATACGCGCTGCCAAACAAAAAACACTTTCGAAAACTGATCTAAGTTACTTGTTTGTATGCTGGAGTTGTTAGATTTGTGGCTTATACTGTACGACTTCTGGAGTTTGATATCAGAACAACGATTTAGCGGTTAAATCGATTTAGCGGTTGGTGATTGGTCCTGACAACGCAATAACTGTCAGGAGAAACACCGTTTGCGCCTAAATTCAACGGTCGGAGGGAAGCTGCAGCTTGAAAAAAGCGCTTGTCAAATATTTGGATTGGTGTGTGTGAATACGTTAATGATTTTCTTTGGTGCGCGAAATAAAACGGGGAACCGCACTATTTTGTTCCACCATCCAAACATTTCTAAGAGGTACAAGAAGGTTTAAGTAAAGTTTGGAGTTATAGATTTGGTCTTAAAAGATTGCTTCCCTTTTCCCGTGGAAAGTTGCAATGCAATTCAAACGAAAGGATGAATCACTTCAAACCACCCTGTCCCAGTGATCCATCCTTGTCTAAGGTAAACAAACTGTGAAAAACTTGGAAATGATTGAAGCTGTATTAATCCCAGCCATACTGAAATCCAATCTCATGCGCACCACAAGTGAATTTTTTTGAATGCTGCTCTGCCTGTTCGAAACTAATGTTTGTCTAATCTTTTGTCATCTCAACGAGAGCGAGTTTTCAGATAGCAAATTTTTACAAAACGTTCACGGTAGATTGGGCCTATTGACTCGTTTGTGCCGATTCAGAATTTAATCTTGCAAAGGAGGTTTTTGCAACATATTGCTTATTGACCCCTGTTCCAAAAAGCAATCCACAGGTTCCAGGCCCGCAACAAGGGAGGGCAACCGGGCAACTGCACCTACCAGAAAATTTTCAAAAACACGTTTAGTTTTTTTGTTTGTTTGTTTGTTGTTCCGTAACCTTTTTAGGGTCGTAGGGGTGCTACCTTAAGGATTGCTGCACCAGTTGAGTACAATTTTCATTGATGCTTCATCCATTTCGAGTAGCGTTTCTTGGGCAGTGACACCTGACGGGGCCCATCCCTCTCCAGGCCTTAGTTGTTAGGTAGAACAATTTAAAATCAGTTTGCCCCCTTCGAAAATATCAGCTGGTAGTGGCCCTGACAACTACGAATCTCTACCATCCATTGAATTTCCGATGCTGTGGTATTACAACTAACGTATTTATTCGATTTTTATCTGCCCATGTGTATAAGTTCCATAAAATGATGGCAAAACATAAACCGCTGCTTATAATCGAATGCATACCGATCTCGTAACAACCCGTTAAAAAAAAACGCCGAATTTGAACGAATTGCGGTTGTGAAATTGAAAATAAGTATGTGCGTGAAATTGCTCATCGAATTAGAACTAGCGATCTTGAATTTGATATTATTATTTTCAAAGTTCGCTTGAAGTATATGCGGATTTTAGAAGAAATTTTAGACATGATGAGAAGTCATTTCTGGAGAGAGTATGCCGAGAAGTTGGAAATCTTCTGTGTGGTTGAAGAGCAAATGCAGACATGCATTCAAGCTGAACTTTGACGGAGACAATAACCCGACTACGCTAAGGGTTTTATGTTCCGGCGAACAGTGTAAGATTCCTCACACCGAGTTATTGTTTAGATCGGAAGCAATCGCATGTCAGTGTGAGAATAATTTGGCCATGTCAATACTTCAAACATGTTACTACCATTAGAGGGAGTCATTGATTCATTTGTATGTGATAAAGATCTTACTGATTACCAGATGTTTCAATTTGATGCATTCGCTTTTTTCTCAAGCGAGCGACCTATACTATACTAAATCAGTAAAGGATAAGCTGAGCTTCATTTAAACATGCGCAAACATCTGCAAACTTGCTGTCTTTTTGTTTATTGTTTTTCAGTCTATATGACAAACTCGACAAGTTTTTGTCCCTGGCTTCAAATCGATCTTGCAGTTGGTGAAAGATGTTATTGGTTTGTTGCACTGTTTATCGTGGATACAATTATTTGCAAAGTCAATCCACGAGTGGAAAGATAAATTAACGAGGTGGTGAATAAAAGCCGTAAGTTCCACGATCCATCCATGGTCTATGAACAAACATGATCACCATGGAGCATTACAGCGGAGTAGTTGCAAATGTCTTCACTGACACCTTTGGTTGTCCACCACAAAATGAAACTTGCCGCTGTCAAAATCAAGCAATGCATAGCTTGTTATGAAAATGACTTGGAAGGCCAATGCGACTGTACTTTTGATGTAGAACATAGCACAAACAACTGATTTAAACTGAAACCAAAAAACAACAGTAAACAGAACAAAACATAACGTCACCGCAGTTTATAGCAGCTTAAACCACATTAAAAATGGCTAAAAATGGCTGTAATCTGTATATGTAACGTCAAATTCAGAAAAGTAAAGTTAAGGGTACTCTAGTTCTTTGCCATAAGACGTAAAACACCCCGTGACGAAATTACTTTTTAGTAATGCAACGAATCCAGAGATGGACAAAATACGGAGTTGCGGAGTCCAAGAACCTTGTTTGTAGGCGGAGCTGAAGAGGAGTTTGTTTTTGTCTTCATTTTCAACCTGTCATCTTAGCCGAACCCTAGTTGTGTTGTTTGCTGTTGGCTTGCGTGTGATTGTTGGTTATTATCATAGGTGGCGGAACCGGGGGCCCCCCAACTTCAATTTCTGGGGGCCTGCCCCTCCTCACTTTTAAATTTTGAATTTTGCCTAAATAAGTTTAAGTAACACAATTGGGATTGGGTCCATTGTTAAAGTAAACTATTTAATGAAAAAAATGTTGCAGAATTTTGCCAGTATTTTGTCAATATTATTTGTAATTAGGCAGTGAATTTAGATTTCGTAATTGTTTGGCAGAAATGAATACACCGTGCACACTCTGTGACCCTGCTTTGGCTTGCTTAGTGCTTACTGCATTGGTGTTGTTGAACAGTGTTGCCAGATAATGTAATACAAAACATTTTTAGCAAAAATAGCGTAATTTTACATGCTTGTGTGCATGGACGTCGGAAGGATTTTATCCAGGGGGCACTAGTGAATTTTTCCAAAAGTTTTTCTAGGGGGCCAAAAGTCGTGACATTTGTTTTTTACCACTCAAAACTAAGAAAACAGCTTTTTTTGCTAAAATTTGCGAATTCCCGCCCCCTTCCGACACCCATGCTTGTGTATAGGAAACGCCACACCATTAAAAAATTGGTGTAATTTCAAGCGTTTTAACGCCATTCTAAATATTGAAATTTTGCTGAATCTTATACACAAAATGAAATGTTTGACAGGTCAATTTCAATTGTGTTTTTGTTTTTGCAATGGCAACACTAAGAAGCTATCTTTATTTCTGCACTGGCAACACAGTTGGCATCCTTACAGAATACAGACAACTTGCTAGTTGCTACATGTGCTTTGTCTTGTCTTTGCATTCCGGTATCTAATGCAATTGTAGAATGAGTATGCACTATGCAGTCATGTTACTTCTAAGTTCAAGATAGGGAAAAGTTGTGATTTTAAATGTGTTTAAAACAGGTATCAATGCTGTGTCATGTTCGCCTGTTTTTCAAGCTGTGTTCTTGGTGTTTTCAACAGCCCAGTGGAGACTCCGGCACACGGGCTCCTCGGACTTAGCCCTAGTCTTCGATTACAATGTATACTGGAGAATATACAAAGCAAGCTTGCTTGCTGTGTATATTAATGTCATCACCCACTGTCCCACTTCAACTAAGTTGTTAAGTCGGGACTTTTTGAGGGGGCCTTGTCACTGTTCATATATTTTCGTTGTATGTCTGGATTTTCCCGTTCATGTTGCAGGTGACTTAAATAAAAAAATATCGTTCGTAGTAGGCGTTCTCTCAACTTTGTTAGCTTGCGCTTTACTCGGGCTCATCCATTACAGCCCGAGCTGCCCTATGTAATCAAGTATTTTTCAAACATGATTCATCTTGGGCTGAATGTTTTTTGAAGCAATGGATTTGTATAGAACAGGGGTGGGGAACCTGCGGCCCGTATGAACATATTATATGGCCCGAATCAGAATTTTCGTTACCCAATTTTGAGTACAAGATCACGTCAAAACGAACTTCCATGATCAGCAGGTACTTAGACAGTAAGCCAGAAGCCTCTATCCCTTGAGACAGTATGTCATGTGAAGATTCTACCCCTCGCGGTAAGATAAAGGTATAATTTTAGGATAAAATCAATTGTTATTTGCGGTCCGCCTGCGATAATCCACAATTTATGCGTCCCGTGATAGTAAATAGGTTCTCCACCCCTGGTATAGAACATAGGATTTGAAGCCCAATCCAATGGACAGTTCCCATTTCGAGAATAATTTTAAACGATCGATAAATTGTCCAGCAACTCGGGCTGCAATGAATAAGCCTAGTACACAACATGGCTGTGGAACCGGGTCCGGGAGCCGAAGCAATTTTGGATGGCTGGAGCCGGAGCCAGAAATTTTCAGATGGTGGAGCCGGAGCTTGAAATTTGGGTTCAGGTTCCACAAATATTGTTTGTGGAGCAAGTGAGAAATACGGCAATGTTTTTTCTGATTGTTTGGACCAAGCTGTTCTGCGGCCGGAGCCAAAAAATTTAGATGCCTGGAGCTAAAGCCGGAGCCTGAAATTTGAGTATTGGCTCCACAGCCTTGGTACGCAGAGGACTTACTGGCGTTATCATTACTCGTGACGTACGTTACTCAGCAATGGAGAAGTTATCTCGCGAATTTTCGCATCACGCGAATTTCTCATTTCTTGTTACGTAACTAATGTCACAGAGCAACAATAATGCCAGCCAGAATGAGAGCAAATGGAAATGTCAGTGACGCAAGCGTCGAACGGTTTTATTCAATCAGAATAAATCGCATGAGGCCGAGTGACGCTGTTGACCTGGGTCGCCCTGTAACAGCCTATTGGAGTTTCAGGTGGTTCACCGTACGTTTGCATAGCGGTTATATTTTGTCTAAAATAGTGTAATTTAGACCTTCATATGGTGTATAGGTGATGACGTCATATTTCAATGCTTGTGACATCACAGTTTCCATTTCAAACCACAAAACGTTTCTGTAGTTTTTTGACGTGCACTTGTGCCCCCCCCACTTTGAAAAAGGTTCCGCCACCCATGGTTACTACCAGGATTCTTTAATGTATAGGCTAGCCTGCAACGCTTTCCTTGATTTGATATATTATACAACAGCAATGCGATACTAAGGAAAGTTGTTGTTGATCACCATCGATTCAGGTTTAATTGGAATTCTAGACGTCTCATTGGCTAGATCATTGTCGCAAGGGTCGATCTTTCGTGTAACATCACTAAGTCAAAAGTGAAGACGCAAAAACTGCTACAAGAGGACTTTTAATAATGGCAGCGCTGCTGTATGCATGTTGAGCCAGGTGGGAAGGTTGCCTATTGTATTGCAACAGGATAAAAAGGAATAATTTCAACTGCTACAAAGAAAGTATACGGGGTGTTCTTTTGTATGTTTTACTTGAAGTTGGTTGTTTCAAGCAGGCAAAGAGAGGGCTTTTTCCCGAGAAAAGCCATGCAAGTTGAAATCACATTAAGTAAGATTGTCAAGCAATATGCATCTATGTTACTGTAGAATTTGAAACTTGGCAGAGTCGGACTCAGATATTTCCATACTTTGCGGAGGAGGAGCAGATGTGGAGGATACCGTTTTGATTCGGAGCGGAAAAAATGAGACTGTCCACCTCTGCACGAGACCGTGCAGCGCCAGTTGCAGTATCGCAACCGGGAATCACTCACCGTTGGCTCTTGCTGTGCTTCTCGTGTACTTCACATGAACTTTATCGACCTTTCTTACATTGTTAACTGACTGCAAAATGAGGAGCGTAATACGCGAGAACGTTTCACGATTCAGTTGATTAGACGTCATTCGCAACGAACGGATGACGAAGCAGCTATTGACGTAAGCAGCGCAACTGTACGCTATGTTGCAACTAAACGCGTGAATTTCGCCTTACACTGAAACGTTGGTTTACTTTTCCTCACAATTATCCCTCGCTGTTTCAATAATAAGCTTTGATTTCGCGAGGTGCATAAAGTATGAGAAAAGCCACAACTAAATATGTGTTGATAAACCATGCGAGATGCAAATGCTAAACCAATTTGAACCACCCTTCGGCAGATATGTCACTTTGTTCGTATCGTTTCATGAAGTTGTTCGAATCGCTGAAACCGTTAAAACCAAAACTATTTTTAGGCTGCAAACAAAGGTGCAAGTTACGCGGTGTGAATCCTGATTACAGGGCCATATGTAGCCATTGGCAGAAACAAGTGAAACCGGGATTCCACTGGTATCGCTGATGATGCAGGACTTTTCACAGTGGATCAAAACTTTTCATGTGACAAACACAGTGAAACCACTGAAACAAGTTGGAAATCTTGCTTCTAACCTCTTATTCGAGGGTGCCTACGATAAACGCAGTGTTTAGCATGAATCAGTTCAACCGTCTGAGAAGGCCAACACTACGCAGACAGTCGAACATGTAATAAGCGTCCCATAAATTTTCAAGGTCTGCCAGACCCTACTGCGACATCTCGTGTCAGTTATTCCGTTACGCAACTATATTTACGTAACAAAACTTTTCTTACGTAACACGAACTGCCGTTCGAAAGGAGCATCGGCTGTTCCAAGTGGTGAAGTTTCTCAGAAATACAAGATATCTGTACACGACGCCAATCTGTATGATAGTCCTTTATACCGACCTAGAATGAGTTGATCTTCGCCTGTTGAAAAGGAATACCTGCCAGCGACGAGCTAAGGGGATCAGAAAGAAACAAAAACCTGAAGGATGTACGTAAGCACTACGCGAGATCCTTTTTTATGACATTTACCATTTAACTAGGTTAATAAGGGCTTCACACCAAGCTGCTAGAATGGAAGTTGTAACTTAGAGGCTACAACAATGTACACGAGCATTCAGAACATGAAATGGAAAAGGTTTTGAAAATGGGGGGAACCAGCAGCACTCCCTCGCTGAAAATGCGCCTGCCAAACTTTCTGATGTTGACACTAAAGCAACAAATAACTGGTACACTGCGATTAAACAACAGGAAGTTTTAAAATTGAAGCAGCACCAGTGTTTCTTTTAAGCCGTTTTTGGGTGTCAAAATGGCAACCTAAAATTTTGCAATGACACCCTAAATTCTGAAAACTTAGTTATGGTTTTGCTTTGTACAGTATTAGAGAAAAGCGATTTGAGATACGCATGTTTTCCTGCACGTGGCTATTGCAACAGAGGGCTGCAATGTTATAGGCCGACAAAATTTTCTGGCGCAGAAGTTGGAAGCGAAAATTCTAAGTTTGGTATCTGTGCATTGTCATGTGCACCGCTTCTGCCTCTTACTATACTGCCGCAGATTTGTACAGTATGGGATACGAAACTGCGAAAGCACATTGGTCATCTCACGTGCAATACATAAAATCAAAACTAGTTAGGGCATCATATACATTTTATAAAATTCGAAATGTGGTATCAGTTGATGTTTCAAAAATGTTATATTTTAGTCTTGTGCATTGTCATCTGAAATACTGCATTGTTTCATGGGGTACAGCTACTAATTCTGTTTTGCAACCACTAGAATTAGTGCACAATAATATTCTACGAACTATTACATATTACAACTACAGATGTCATATTACACCTCTGTATAAATCTCTCAATATTCTGAAACTTCACGATATTTATAAATTAGAAATAGCTAAACTGATGCATAAATTTCACCATGAAATGTAGCCAACATCATTTAAAGATTTGTTTCAGAAAACGGCTGAAATTCATTGTCATAATACAAGATATGCAACCAACTAAAACTATTTCATACAGCAAGTTTCAACAAACGCTGGCAAAAAAACAATTTCTCATCGCGGAGCTACACACTGGGCAAATGTAGATCAACAATTCAAAGATAAATCACATAACACCTTTAGTAATCAATACCGATCATTTTTGTTGTTGCAATATGGATGAATGTCTGAAATAACTATACTGCTGGATACATCTAGTTAAATTTTCAATAAAAATAATATCACTTCATCAGTCTTATCGTTTACGCATAAGTTTGGTATGTATGGGCACCTCACCTGACAGAACTGAGCAAAGTCTTTCAGGCGGGATGTTTTGACTTTGCACAGGCGAAAGCTTCCGTAGTGCTGTGCATCAATAAGCTTTATGACGCCGCTGCTAAATCTGCGCTTAAAGCTAATTGCGAATAGTTTGATAGCGGAATAGGGGAGCTTGGAACGCTGGATGATTTGGCTGACTCGTGTGTGTCAAGTGGCATGGCGCTTTGGAAGGGTGCCGAAAGATTAGCAAATTGATCGTCCCCATATATGGGGGGGGCCATTTGTAAAAAATTATATCTGACAGATTTAGCTAAATCTGCACACATTTAGCTAAATCTGTGCACATTTAGCTAAATCTGCGTGCATTTACGTAAATCTGCACGCATTTAGCTAAATCTGCACATATTTAGCTAAATCTGTGCGCATTTAGCTAAATCTGCATGCATTTACCTATCTGTGCACATTTAGCTGTATCTGCACGTATTTAGGTAAATATGCGTGCATTTAGCTATATCTGCGCACATTTAGCTATATCTGCGTGCATTTAGCTATATCTGCACGCATTTAGGTAAATATGTATGCATTTAGCTATATCTGTGCGCATTTAGCTAAATATGCGTGCATTTAGCTATATCTGCGCGCATTTAGCTATATCTGCGCGCATTTAGCTATATCTGCTCACATTTAGCTATATCTGTGCATATTTAGCTGTATCTGCGCGCATTTAGCTATATCTGCATGCATTTCACTAAATCTGTGCGCATTTAGCTAAATCTGTGCGCATTTAGCTAAATCTGCGTGCATATATAGTGATGAAGCGTGTCGGCCATGTAGAATAGCATGGTATCTTGTTTTAAAGAAGAACTTGGTATTCTGTGTCAGTAATCCTGACAAATGCTAGGGTATTGCGTTTTTGTATGAGGCACAAATACCCTGGCATTGTTTAAAGCAAGGTGGCACCACGTCCAAATTATGACTGTTTTTGTTACAATATTGGTTTGTGTTAACGATGGTTGGCAGTCAACTTATGGTGGTGGTGTTGGCATTATTTTTGGGCCAAGTTAAAAACTTGTCATTGCCGTTGCCAAACATGGTTACTGGTGCTGAAAGTCTTCTCCATTGTAATTGTTAGTGGTCTAATGCGTATTGCTTATATACCCGCATGGATTATTTTTACAGTTTGGCTGTGGGCCAGTCGTGGAAATACACTTAGATGGAAATATAAAATATGCATAGGCTGTAGTGTATTCAAAATATCCTGCAATTTATGGTATGGAAGATGATTGCAATAGATTCAGTACCTTGATACTGTAAATTTTTGAAAAATCAGTACAAAATGATTAATGAGGATTGCTACAAGGAAGCAGGACTGGAAGATTGTGAACATTTCCGAGCTTGACAGATTAGGAAAATATTTGACATTGTTTTTGTTTGTGTTCCACATTTGGCACTGGTTTTATCGCTCACAGTAGCTTGAGAGTAGCCTTATCTACAATGCTGTGCTCTAGGCTGCCTTGCCTGAAACAGGTGCATATCAGTTGCATAGAGCATCAATCGAAACAAATGCTGCTTCCCTCATAAGCCTGTTTCTACTAGAAAAACTGCAACACCCTTGAAATCGATAGAAGTGAAATAACACTCCCAATCTTCCCTACGTTTTCACTGCACCCCTACTGGGCAAATGTGCTTTCGCAAAAACGCCATTGTTGCTGGAATCCAACTGAACAAATATCTAAAAGTTATGAAGACAATCCAATGTTAGCAATTTTTAGGACCCATCAACAGCTGTAATCTTCACAAACTTTTTTGATATACTGTGTCAAGAAACACTGAAGGATAGTTCAGGTTTTAGAATATAGTTAATGCATATACAGGCAATTTGTGTTTCTGCCTCAGGCCTGCAGTTTGCAATTCACAATCAGTCCACATGCAGCACAGACAACACATATTAGATACGCAACAATGAAGGGCACTTTCAAAAAGTATCTGTGTTTGGCAACGACAATGACAAATCTGAATCTAGGCACAAGAAATTATACCAAAACCACCACCACAACTTGACTGCCATCCATTGTCTACACAAACCAATATTATAACAAAAACCGCTATAATTTAGATTTGAACAACCTTGCTTTAAACAATCCCAGAGTATTTACGCCAAGCAGTAGCCTAGATTTTGTCAGGATCACTGATACAGAACACCAAATGTTTCTTTAACCCTTGAAGTCCCGCGATCGCCATAATTATGGCGCGGATTTTAAACACGTGTTTTGTCGACCTGGGGAAAGTATATGACCGGGTTCCTCGTGAAAACCTTTGGTGATGTTGTCGGAGTACAGTGTTGACGGGTGCCTCTTACTGGCCGTCAGGTAACTGCATTCCTGTTTAAGAAAATTGTGGCCCTGTCGACGGAGTTAACTCACAACCGTTCAGTGTTGGCGTTGGACTCCGACAATGGTGTGTGCTGTCACCACTCCTATTCATAGTCTATATCAGGGTTCTCCACACTGCGGCCCGGGGGCCACATTCGGCCTACGAAGCCATTTCACCCATCCGCAAAACACATTTTGCCAATAATGAAAAAGTATTATATTCACGAAAATCTTGCTGATTAGGTAGAATGTAACATATCCCTAAAAAATCACATTGCGCAAGATGTTGGCCCTCGAACTCTTGTGCAATAGCATATGTGGTCCTCTCTCAATTTGAAGAGCCCTGATCTGTATGAATTGGATAGACAGCCACAGAAACATCAACGAGGGTGTCACTGTTGGGAATCGCAGGATGAACCGTTTGCTTTTTCCGGACGAATTGGTACTGCATGTGTGGAACGTCGGAACAGGGTCTTCAGCTCACATTTGATCGGTTTTCTGCTGCGTGCGACCAAGAAGGAACGAAAATCAACTCTAAAAAGATCGAGGTGTTATGTCTCGCCAAGGCAGTGTTTCCTGCAAATGAGCACAAATACACTGCAGCAGGTGGAGACGTTCAAGTACCTTAGGGACGAGGTGGTATTCACGAGTGACGAAAGTCGGAACAAAGGGATTGATGCACGGTTTGGTAAATCAAACGCAGTTCTGCGTGAGCTTTATTGCTCCGTGGTGACGAAACGGCACATGGGCTTTCAAACAACGCAAACTTTTCAGTTTTTAAATCTGTCTTTTTTCCAATCCTTACCTGTGGTCATGAATCTTAGGTGAAGAATAAACGGAAGAGATGGAATGTTTGCGAAGAGTTCTCGGTGTGACACTTTGTGACAAAGAGCACAGGTCTGAAATCCGTAAAGCCCAGCATGTCAAGCCACTTCCCCGAATCGATAGATCCCAACTATGTTAATTCGACCATGGGTCCAAAATGCCCCAGGAAAGAATGGCGAACTAAGTCCTTGAGGCTACAGTCTGGCGAGCTAAGTCCTTCAGGCTACACCCACGGGAAAGCGACCCAAAGTTTGTCCAAGGACCAGGTGGCGTATCTACATCTCCGACTTTGCTTGGTCCCGTCTTGGTGTGGAGCCAGCAGAACTATCTGAAATTGCCGTTGATCTCGAGGTATTTTGGGTCCTCCTAGGGCTGCTGCCTCCGCGTCTCTCCCGAAAGAAAAAGCGGGCACGAAAATGAACGAGTGTGAAGGCCTACATTGAACCTTTCTATTTATGAAATTGTCTTTGTTTGTTTGCCAAAAATGAATGTCGTATTCAAACAATTTAGCATACTTGAAAGGAAGCTTGCGCTTTTGTGAAAATGAGTTACAAGTATCAGACATAGAAGGAAAAATGGTGTTGACACCCTAAAGCTCCACCACGACACCCTTTCAAAAACATTAAAAAAACACTGAGCAGCACCATTCAGATTATGTGACAAAGAGTAGTCTCGTGAGCCAGCTGCTAGCATGTCTGCAAACCAAGTAAATTAAGCCCTATCGAAGCGTACACAGGATAGCTTTAAAAATAAAATTCTTATGAGCGTTCTTTTCAAGTAGAGTTCGCTGAAAAGCGACCAAAAACATCGTCCCATCAAGAAAATTTGTAGCCCAATAGTGATTGCCGCATGACTGCTCTTGCACTAGACTCAATGCAAGGCCTCTTCTACAGAAGTGTGCCCCCAGCCACACTTTCCCGCGGTGTCCCCTGATACCGCGAAACGTCCTATGTAAATGGCGCGACTGGTTTATCCAACGGTATGATTCGGGCAGCTACGACTTTCAAAAACGCAAAATTAATCAAAACCATCACCTATCGGCCGTCGAGCACGTCAACAAGGACCGCGCTGGGGTTTTAGACAGAGCGGTCCGTTCGAAAAATTCGCGACAGTCTCGCCCACGAGCTATGCTTAACTGGAGGCCCCAGGTTACGCCTACCAAACGCAAGTGCATTGATGGGCGTTGGAAGGCGGGTTTGGCCCCCTTGCATTTTGAAAACTGCTGCAAAAAAAGTTTTCTTAGTCTCCAGTGGGAAGAACCAAATTTCACCACTTTTGGCTCCACCTAGAAAAACTTTTGGAAAAATGCACTAGTGGCACCCCCTGAAAAAAAAACTTCCGACGCCCATGAGCGCACTGTATCCGGAATTCGAGTAGTGGTCTTAGAGAGTGCGCAAAATGGGAGGCCTATTTTAAATTTACGCTCTTGGAGGGGGGGCTCCTATTGTACGCTTTCAAAGATTTGAGCTTTTGTTTGTGATTGTACTTTCATTATGATTATGTATTATTTAGTAGAAAACTTATTTTGCTATATGGGATTGTAATAATTGATGTTTCAACAAATTTGGATTTTCAACCTGAAGGTAATAAGCCACACTAAAATATAAACAGCCTATGATGAAACGATAAGGGGCCCCATACAAAATGGATAGCCCCAACCAAGATGCTAAAGGCTCTTTATCAAAGGATAAGTAGGCCCTTATTCATTGGTCATGGATACGGGGCTAGAGATGGCACGGGCCGCTAACAGTCCAGTCTTCGGGCGGTCCGCTAAAGGTTTTGAAACAGTCCGCTGACAACTTTTTTAGCGGTGATGTCATTCCGGACCGCTACGGTCTGCTCGCCAATAAGGTAAAATTTTTGTTTTTTGCAAAGTTTCAAAATTTAACAATGAAATTGTTTGCTGCTTTTCTTTCTCTTTCACCGTTCTGCTCATATTCCGTTTCACTTGTTTCCATGCAAATCAGTGAACCATGTTGAGAATCAATCAAAGCAACAAACACTTTAATTTATAGTCTGTCGCTGTTGCGCAGGTTTAGGACAGGTGTTCCCAAATTTTCTCATGAGCATGTACCCCTAAAATTTCTTATGACAAAAAAGTTGAGGAAAATAAAAATATATTTACCAATAAGCATGATTCTGAAAACAATATTCACAGATGAATGCATAATTATTTCGAAATGACATAGCCTACATGTAAACATATTTTTCCCTTCAATTGCTAACCTGAAATGTACCCCTTCAGATAGGAAACGTAGCCCTAAGATCACATGTATCCCAGTTTGGGAACCCCTAGTTTAGGATTAGAGGCTAAGTTTAGGTTAGGGTTTAGTATGTTACTACTGTACGAACAATTGTAGTGCAGCCTAGTGCACACTTGCCGTGTGACACGTTACAGTCGGCGGACGAATAAGTTTTCAAAAGTGAAGGTCCCATGGCCGACGTATAGCCACTGCTTTAAGACTACGTGGTTTTAGTGTCCAAAGGACAATGAACTGAAAACTTAAGTGTTGTTACTTGGAAGCGGCTACGGAACCACCCATGGATCTTCCTATTTCAAAACTTATTCGACCATACCGCCTAGCAAGACGCAGTTCGAATAAAGCGGTCACTTTGCCACTCAACGGATAGGTTCCAAGTCTGCCATGCCAATCGTTGAGGGTTCGCCTCTTGACTTGGCGCCTCACATTGTCGTAAGTGAATGCTTGCACGTTTCAACTCGTGGCACCAGTTTTTCGTTACTTTTTAAAAAACTTTTCCTTTAGGCCCTTAGGGCTTAGGTTTAGGGATTAGTGTTAGGTTAGTGTGTTAGCTTAGCGTTAGCTTTAGGTTAGCTTAGCTTAGCATTAGGTTAGGGCTACGACCAGGGTTAGGTTTACCTTTTGTGTTCACTGTTTCTACAAAACCTACTGCATTCTTCTCGTGTGGTACTGTCACGTTACAGGAGATGGTGGAATAAGGTTTCAAATTTAAAGATACATCGATGGTTCTGTAGCCACTGCCTTGTTACTTGGCTTTTGAGGTCACGTTTCATTACGGGCCACGGGCCGGAAAATAATTTGTGGTTTAGCATAAACAGTCCGGGCCGGGCGGTTGCTTGTTACCTGCGGGTGGGCCGGACTGCAAAAGTGCTGGCCCGTGCCATCTCTATACGGGGCCCAGCATTCTTCAATAAGCAGATGTGGTGCTTCCAATGGAAATTAAAGAGGTTTCAACTGAGAATATTGAGCCCT
>Ga0210059_1007480_pt1 | contig 17348 bp, 10 predicted proteins | sample Ectturendosymbi2_FD_188042 | JGI IMG/M metagenome (GOLD analysis project Ga0210059, IMG submission 188042) | Ecteinascidia turbinata endosymbiont from Florida, USA - Sample 2 (SPAdes) (version 2) | ecosystem: Host-associated > Tunicates > Ascidians > Unclassified | place: Key West, Florida...
AAGGCAAAATTTTTTTGGCTGCGACTTTCTTTGTACTTATTGTATGAACTTACACAAGGACAGTTAAAAGCTCTGGGCCAGTGGTTCTCAAAGTGAGTGGCATTGCCACCTTGGGGGCAATTTTGAGGGGCAAGCAGGCTAAACAAAGGAGGTGACAAGGGAGCAAAACAACACAAAGGGGGAAAAAACGCTCAACCATTACCTTTAATTGATCATTGAGTTAACTTCAGTAGCTAAAGCAATTTATAGGTTGAATTTTAAGTTGGATCATCTGTGTGCCCAGCTACAGTGTGGATTATTTTCACAAGAACTCTGACGTATTATTAGTGTCATTATACAATTGCTTGTTTCAGCTATTATAATGTAACAGATTGGAAAAATACTACCCTGTGTTTGCTTTATCAGGCTTTGGGGGTGACAACAATGTTTCGAGAATGAAAAGAGGGTGATGGAACAAAAAAGTTTGAGAAACACTGCTTTAGGCTTTCTGTAAGCTTTTAAGGGAACAGCTATCTATGTTCACTTTTTCTGATTTCACGTAAAATTATCCATCATCAGTCCTGAAATTTACAAGCAAAGCTGAAGGTGAATAGTTGAAAGGCTGTAAGTTTCAAGACTAAAATGAATAAATCAGAATATAGGCTCAGAAATCAGAACATTTTAACTAACTAACAGATGCCAAGAACCTAAGCTGTGACAAAAAATCCAGGACAAAAAAAAACTAGAAAATAGGTTTACTCAAATAAATGATTTCACAAGCTGGCTGATGCCAGTAGTCAAGAAATTCCAAACCCCATACTTTTTAAAGCAACTCACTGTAATGACTAAGAATGTAGAAAGGATGCATGAGTGAGTTTACATTTGATATGATAGCAACACATCCTTAGAGTGCACTTTTGATCTTGCGATGGAAGTGAACAATGCTAGCACAGTGGCCAATGAAGAAGGTTGGACCATGTCAAAGAACACAAAAAATAGCAAGAATTATTTCACATGGGGGAGGATCATGTGTTGAATGTTAATTGTGCATTAAATTGGTGATACCGTTTATCTTCACAGATACTCAGAGAATGAAAACTTGGTTGTTCGACGAAACTAAGAGTTGTACTTCATATGGAGGTGGTTCATTTATTGTACCATGGCTTTTTGAGTAGTGCAGCTACAAGGCCATCTTAGCTTTTCATCTTTCCACCCTGAGCTCTGCTTACACATTTTGGGACTGAGGATGCATAATTTTATGTGAAATTGATTTCCTATAAAAATTTTGCTGATCAAATTTTGCTGATCAGCAAAATTCCATCAATGGATTCCTTGCTTCCTCCCTTTTGGAGAGTAGTTACATTTGCAAGGATGTAGAAAGAATGCAATAGGGCTCCTCCTTGCACTTAGCGTCAGTTGTGTAATGTCAGGTGGTGTATTATTATATGATTGGTGACCAACATTTCTTAGAAGTTCTTACCATGTTTATTTCAATGTTAATTTATACTGAAACAAAAATACAGTAGATAATTGACCCTTTAATGCATCATTGGATCAAATTGGATTGAATGAAGGTGATAGTTAAAGTCAGAAAAATCATGTGACAGTCATAAGGCTGCCAACATTATATTATTGTATTGTCATGCTGCAAGCTTTCACTGGTGGGCAATCCCATATCAATAATATGGCAGTCCAAAGCGTTAACTTGCTCTGGTTCAAAAAGACTACCTCACTGGCAAAATTGTATTGATATGGGATGTCTGAGAGAATGAAGCATAGGATTCACATATTTAGATCAATACATATACTTATCAAATAGCCCGCATTTATCGAAATAATCCCGGTTGACAGTGCTGAAGTAAATGGCAACATACCAGATGGCCTACAATCTTGGGAATAACTACAATTTTAGGAAGAACTTTGCATGTCCATTGAGCAAAGTGCTTTGGTGAACATCTCTCAGTTTCTATGCATAACCAAAAAGAAATAGGTACTGCAAGGAACCCAAGAAATTTAAAAATCTCCATCTTTAGCAACATACTCAGTTTTATGTGCAGATGTTGTTTGTAACTTTTATGCAAAAATCTCTATTTCAAAGTTTCTCAGATAAGTCTTTAAAGGTATGTTTCTAGTTTTTAAGTTTTTGAATATGGATGAGTTATTTTTACTGCTTTAGTAATGAGTTTCTTACGAATTACCAAATATCTTTTGAAATTTATATTTAGTCTAGGCGATGGCTTGCAAACATGGGGTGATTGCATCACAAATGTAATCAATTAAGATTACTTGCCACCTGCTGCTTGATTACAATTACGAATAAGCAAAAGCACAATGTATTCAACAATGAATACATTGAAAATAATCACAATTACCACTGCGATTATATTTGTCTTGAAACATATTCAGAAGAAAATCAAACTCATTTGCATGGTTTGATGTAAGTATATTTTCAGACGACAAAGGATATGAATCAATGCAATAAACAAAATTACTATTTTTTAAGGATGAAGCACCAGAAAAAAGAAAGAAAAACATTTATTGTTTACTGAGATGTTCATGCAATCAACAAACCAGTGGCATCGGTGTAACTAGAGGTTTGAGGGGAAAACATAGCTGAAAGAGGCTCACTGACCTCTGTAGGGGACCTATTAGCCAACACTCAGAAAGAAACTTGAGAAAACTTAACTTCACATTTAACTGGCCAAAGGAGACAAGTCGCATAGCCAGCATAGTATTGTGTAACTTTTAATTTGAAATGAAATGAACACTGATGCTAATACAGGTGCGCCTATGTCTACTAGAGGAAAAGTCAATGGTCAACAATTCCTGAGTTTTTTTAAACAGTATCTGCTGAATCACGGTTGACATGCTAGTTATCAGTGTTGTGGAAAGGTACTTTTGACTTGGATTGAAGCACCTTATTCCTCTGAAAAACAGTTAATTTACTGTACTAATTATACACATAGCCAACTCCAGCACATACATTCATAAGTTCATTCTGATTGAATTTGTATAAATAGAATTTGTATAAATAAAATTGAATTTGTATAAATATAACACTTCTTGCAATGTCCCCTATTCTGTGTGTCAATCTGTTTTCAAGAAAAGCTATTTTTGTTGCTATGTCTCACTAGACTCACCAAGTTACAGGAAGGTTAGCAGGAACAAAGCAAGAATCAGCTAGAAATGTTGTGCTTGCCCCTGGACTATTTAGATTTTAGCCACACATATAGGCAAATAACTGCTCCTGAAACATATCATAACAAATGATGATAAAGGAGGAAACAACCATGGGTCATCGCACAGTGATGTAGGGGAAGATTTCCAAGTTTATTCACGGAAGTAATCGTCGATTACAATTAAATTGCCATTGCAATCGATTTTTGTGATTACATTTCATTTTTGGTCAGTTAAATCGATTACAAAAAAACTGTAATCGATTACAATTCGTGATTATGATTACCCCATGTCTGATGACTTGTAGTCTTTAATGATAATCCCAATATGTGAATCAATGCTGTTTAATATTCTTTAACAGGCCGATTCAACCAGTTTTTTCAAGTGCATATGATGACATAAAAACAAACTGTTGTAAACCAAGAATAGGTGCGTCATCTTGTTGAATATTAATGTTTCAGATTTGCAAAAGTAAGATCCTATTTTTTGCTTGCAGGCTGGGGAAATCAGTTCTACATTTGAAAACCGTTTTTGGACATATTAAATAGTACTCAGGAACAACACTATGTTACCAGCTAAAAACTGAAAACTGCTTTTACACTGCTGTACTGCTAAATTCTTTTTTGGATGAATTAAATGTGATAAAATGAATTTGTTGTGTTTTTGAAAAACAAGCATTTTGGTGGTTCTCATCAGTCAAAGCCATTAAAATCACAGATTGCGTAGAGGATCAAGTAGAAATATGCCACTTGCAAGTAATGGAAAATTGCTTTCTTTGTTACATTGGAACTCATACAAAACATTAAAACAAGTATATACATTGACTTAGTTATACATATTTGGCCCAATGATAGTAAAATACTAACAAGGTCACTGCCATTGGATTCAACTCAAAAGTTTCTTTTTGCAACAATGCCATATTTAGAATGCTCTACTCCAAAATGACCCAAAAATTTTGGTAAATTGAAGGAAAAGTTGAGAAACTCACTGAAACTAACAAAGCACAGGAATTATATCCAAAGTGGATCAAGTAGAAAGCAGTATTGTAGAATTGTAGATGCTTTCTGGAACTTGCTCATAGGCATATGGTACACTATAAAGATGAAATGAACCAAAGTGCTTTATTGTAACTTATACTTACAGCATTTTCTTGCTCCACCTTTTTGCCAAATCATTCCACAGCACATGCAAAAGTTGTGAGTACAGATGAATAATGAAAAAATATTCTCTATTGAAGCAAATTTGGTGTCTGGCATGGTACAAGTCATCATATCTTGGTTTCTGATATAGACATAGTGCACAAGAAATCCAAACTGCAATGTGTCTGCTAACTAACAAATGTCAAAGCACCCATGTATCCTCTTTAAAAGCATAAGGTCTGCCAGGCCATAGCAACATACTACAGTAAGTGGCATATGATAACTGTGTGCATGTTTGCTTATTTCCTGTGTACTTGTACCTTAAATCTTAGACTAAGTAGGAAATGAATAAATTGAACATGGTAGATGGGCATAATATTGTTATTTTACAACTAGCATGTGGCCACATAGCATAATTTGCAGTGAATAACTTCAATTAAGATCGCTATGAAACTGACATGCAGTAAAAAATATTTTTTAGGTGGCTATCTTCATTTTTATGTATTGCTTTGCTTCCTGCTTTCTTCTAAAGATGAAACTCGTTTTCAATTAAGCACCAAACCATCTAGCTTTGTGCTTGGCAGTGCACAGTATGGTAGAAGCATAAAAAAGAGAAAAAATGCTACTTATATGAATAAAAAATGAGATTCTGACTCCATCTGCAGATGTTGTGGAGAAAGCCAATGCATGTGCTAACAAACAAGAAAAATTGCAAATTATTCTACAAATCCTGAGTGCAGGATCTGAAAAGGGATGGAAAAATGTAGTGGGTACATTGAATTATGCTTTAGGTAAGTACATGCAAGATTAATGTATGGGGATTTAATTTAGTATAATTCTAGTAGCAACTTTGTTATGAGTTTTAACCAAGTAAAAGTATATCATCTATCTGTTTATTTCGAAAAAACGTAGATCAGTTCAAAATATACCTAGTCACATGTGATTGATGTTTTACTTATGATTAGTGGTTAAATGATTCGGTACTTGCTTAAACAACTCTCGGGCAGGCATTGCTTATATCTGTTTTTAACAATAAAGCTATACAATTTTAAGTTCTGTGGTGCAGCAAGCCCTGTAGGTGATTTGGTATTACTGGATTCTGAAATGCATTCCGGTGGGTGTTTCACCAGCAAAGGACTAAATTTATAGTGTCAAAATTATAAATTTATATTTTTACAAGAATTAAGCGTGGTTAAAGATGCACTATTTGATTTTACTTTGTTTACTAATATTTGTTGTTGCAACAGCGAAACAAGCAAGTGACAAGATGTTTTTTCAGATAAAGAGAACTTATCTATGGTTACTGAGGCAGCTATAAATGGCAATTCAAACGTAATGTGGGTTCTGCAATCATGGGAAAAGCTGTCTGAAATGAAAGAAAAAGTTCAACTCACATTAAATTTGATGGATCATAATGAGTAAGTACAAGTCAAAAATGAAATTTTTGTGCTGTTATCTTACATAGCAGTGTGGTCCAACTACAGGCCCGTGGACCGCATGTTGTCCGCCACAGCGTTTTCAGTGGCTCACATAAGCATTCAGGAAAAATCTTCAAATCTGAAATTTGTTGAAAAGCATGTAAGGTTACATTTGTCTCAATGCATTACTTGCTCAGGATAAAGTGCATTTGCACAAGAACAATGAATACTACCTTTTCTGGGTACCATTTTGTTTTAATTCTTTATTTCACGATCAAATTAGAAGGTACTGCCTGCCGCTAACCCTCTGCTGGGGCACCTGATTAGATAACCACTGTATTTTTTCGGTGCCCCGGCGTTAGTTGTCTTGAAGAGTACACCTGGTGCAATGAACTCAGTACCAACAAATAAATCTATTTATCCGCTAAATGCAGCCATCTCAGAGTGGCCCACGAGCCAAATTAATTGTCCATCCCTTCAATAGGTAATTTTAATTAGAACAAGCATAACATCTTTTAATAAAAATGTGTAATAATAATGGTTTTAGGGACTGCAGAGAGCTTCTGGAAATTAGTCAGCAAAATGTGTGAGAATACATTTTCTGTGATTAAGCAATCAAATCTGAAAACAGAAATCGAATGGGAGGTGGAGCACTGCAAGATAGTGTCAGAGAAGCGTTGGCCACAGGCATTCCACTGATGGAGATGTGTAATAAATTGCTATTTGCTATTGTTTCAATGACCCACTCACTTTTATTGACGCACTCACTTGTCTTCCCATTTTCAGTTTTAACTGTTGTGATTTGTTGTTTTATAGACTATATCATTTTATTGGAAGTGGCCTGTGAGTTATCACGTTTTTGCAAAATGGCCCATAGGTCAAGAAGTAGTTGGACTACGTTGTTGTATAGAATAATGCTGGTGCTTAGGTGCAGGTTTTTGTTTTTGCTTTAAATTTGTGGAAGAATAGTTTGCATGATTTGGCTGATGGCACTCAATGACAGTGTAAAGCCTCAACTGTGTTTTTCAGTAGCGGTTTTAAGTGCAATGTTTAAATCCCATAAATGCTACTTCAAGTTGTTCAGGAATTTTGGACCAATCTCTAAACCTGTTGATGTGAGTGTTGGACACTCTAACTGCTGAATTATCACAGCCAAAATAAATTATTGTGGAATTGGCTCAATGCAGCATTTGAAATAATTTATAAATTTGTCAGGTTGGAATTTGGGATGAACACTTACTTCTTCATTTCCTTAAGTTCTGTAGTCATTTGGAAGGTATGAAGATACCAAAGAAATAATTATGAACCGTCAGCAGTGTTTTATCTTAAAATATAATTTTAATTTATTTTTGCGAAATTCTTTTTTTCACTTATAAACCAGCCATTGCTAAGTTATCTTGCTCCTAGATGTGCTTGCCCTTAAGCTTAAATCTCAGCTTAAATCTTTGCTTTATAATTCAGAACACTTCCAGATGATGGATGGTTGTTCTGCTTTCTTTGCAATGTTGCCTCTGGCGACCAGGCTTTTTTCTCTCGTGTGATTGGCTTACTGCGAAATGTGACATCTCCTCTTGAGCCCATGTCCACATGTTCAGTGACTGCTTCAACAAGCAGCTCATCCACCACAGTAAGAATATATTTTTGGTACTGCAGCTGGATTCTGTAGATTTTGTTTCTCTGCTGATTGTCATTGCTTAGTTAAAGTAGATGTAGTAATTTTCTGGTTGTTTTTGTGGAGAGCTTACTTACATGGTGAAACAAGCTGAAAAGGAAAAAACAAAACTATTTAAGATACACACTCAACTAAGCCGATTGGCAGAGCAGTGCACTCTAGATCGACGAAACACATTCTGCAGTAAAGTAGTATAGAAACTTTGCGTCATATTTAAGACGAGAGGTTGCAACACTACTGTATTTAGAAAAATTATATCACAAATTTTTAAATTTAAACTTCATTAAACAGCTCTTGTTCATCAGCAAACGCATCGGTTTCTTACTTGCCATCTGCAGATTCTAGGGTCTTTAGTGTTCGCTCTGTCACTCTCCGTCTATTCTCTGCTTTTATCCATTTCAATCACAAATCTTATGAGAAGTCTCACGCGCGCCCTCATCATTAAGCTGCTCGGGACCCAGTCTCGTCGCCATGGGGTTTGGTAGGCTAAGCCCCCTAAACAAAACTTTAACACCCCAAAATGAAATAGGAAACACTATAAATCAGTGGAGTTTTTGTCAATTTGCAGAATGTCAACCCCCCTGGCCAAACGTAAAGTCCCTCTATTGAAGACTTTCTAGCGACAGTTCTGTCTGGACCTTTCATTCAAACATTTGTCAGATTATTCAGAGTTACATCAAGCACTGGTTTCATTGCTTGGTTTTAACACGGCACAGAGTTAAAAATCCTCACTCTGGCCAGCCTGTGGCAAGTGGAATGGACAGCGCAATGCAGCAATATCGGTTGTCTCGTCGACCATACTAGCCCAGCATGGGCTCTGCTTGACATCAGAAACAATGCGATCACTCAAATGTTCCGAGATAAAATTTTTACTGCCACAGAAATGGTATGGTGGAGGTCGCAAAGCCGATCGTTATGGCTAATGCTGTCCACCAATGTTTGCAAGGAAGCTATTTTTCGATTCGCTATCTCTTCTTTCGAAACCCAGTTAATCAGATGTATGCGCTCTGCTACCATATTAACTTTATCTGAAATGCGATCCTGATGAATAGCCTGAAATAGTGAAATGCGTTGAGTTTTTTTCAGGCTATTGGGTTTTTGGTGTTGATCAGAGCTGATATGATCACCAAGGCGGTTTGGGCGTGGAGGCTTGGCAGGGTCGGTAATGTACTATAAATATCACCAGGGTTGTGGAGGCGGAGTCGTAAGGAGTTGGAGGTTTTCTGTAACTTTCTGTAAGAAAAATCTGTAACTTTTGCATCTCTAATTCGGATTATTTGAAACTCGTATAAAATATTATGTGCTTGAGATGGTTGGTTCTTCCCCTTCAACTAATATATGCCAACATGTTGAAAAAAAAATTAACCAAATTTTACATGTCAACTTGAGACCACATTTCGAAACCCAGGCAGCGATAATCTTCACTAAACGTTTTCCCCCAAATGACCTCAAACGCATCACTCCATTCCGAAACCTGTCGCAGCAATATAACACAGCCTACGCTAAATGGAGAACAGCATAGTACCGTACAACGCCATTTGCTGCATTAGTTCGTTTTTTTTCTGATAACCTTTGTTTTGCTGTGAAAAAAAAAACTGTTTTTAGTAAACCTTTGATTTGCTAAAGTCTTAATGAATGTACTGTATCGCGAAAACCTGGTGTTAAATAGAATTAGAAATTTAACCTTGTTGTAACAGATCTGTGTAACTGTCATAAATCCTATCCTCAGTTAAACTGCTATTTTGTGTTACGCAAAAACTATGATGACTGACTTATGTTAACGATTAATTTGTCTCAACAGGTTTCAAGTGAAGACTTGGATGTGACGCGAATCAAAGCCTGTGTTCTTCCTCTGGCACCGCTGTTCGCCGACTGCATCGGAAAGGAACAGGCAATTACTTTCATTGAATTACTCCAGGAACGAAATTACCTTACTCAAAGTAAGGGTTGAAGCAATGAATGCATAGCAGACCAACCATTTTCTTCTTGTTATGCATAGATTCTAAAATCAATTCTTCGCAAGTGTGCTGCTAGATGTTACATGCAATCGTGTTTTGAGGCAATAAGCGGACAAGGCACGTTGAAGCAGTTTTTGAATGCCATGGTTCAAGGTAGAAACGAATATCGAGGCACGTTGCTCAAGTGTCCCGAACGAATAGTGTATACATAGGTTGTTGCTTTCACTGGCGCCGTTGCGCTGTATGAGCTTTCGTTTTCGGTATTTCGATTTTGTGTGAAATTTGCTTATGTATTTTTCGTGTTAACTTTGTTTGAAGTAAGAACGTTTACTTTTGAAAGACATTCTGTTTCCAGAACATTTTTTTAATTTCTCGTCTCCAGTTGCTCATGCAAGGTCAAAATTATCGTGTTACAGTTGTTGGCTCAAGCCTTTTTGCTGGCTGTGCTCAGCTCACGCGTGTTTGAAACCGGCAATCAACAACTTCCGCACGTTCTGGGACCCGTGATTTCCACAGCCCTTTGACAATGCCCACGAATTCAATATAGGAACACCAGATAATGTGACGTTCATTCTTGTTTGCATATTCGATGTTAAGTGGACAAATCAGCAAGTGGTTATCCAATCATCGACATTGCTTTCCGTAGCACTAGAGATACTTTGCGCTGGAAAACAAAACGAGTTGAAATTTCAACTTCGTTCGTTTAAACCGGAGCTTTCCAACCGGTGGGCCGCAAAGTTCTTCCAGGAGGGTTGCGAATCATTTAAAAATGTTACAATTTTCCGATATTTAACACAAACGTTTGTTGAAAATTAGCCAATTTTCTATTGATCAGATCGGGAAATCGGAATTAGAAATCCGCCCATTGCTAATATTATGTTTCTTTATCATTGTTGTTTCACCAAAATACCTCACAGTGGGCTCATAAAAATTCTTAGTGAAAGCAGGTCGCAAGTTGAAAAATGTTGGGAAGCACTGCTTTCACCTAGCAAGCAACTGCTGTTAAAATCGCCATGTTAGCGTTAATTAATGAGTTAATGTAAGCTTAGCATTAATTAATGAGCTAATGTAAGCTTCTACTGGGCATGCCTCACTAATGCTATTTCTAGGGAATTTCTGTGTAACAAAGGCATCTGGGATCAGTGTGATGCAAGTTGATCTCTGCTTAGTTACGAGTGATTACTTTAGGTTTTGGTGGGTGTAATAATTAACAAGCTTGCATTAAGACTCAACTTACGCTTTATTGAACAGTAGCCTGAAACAATATAGGTTTATCAGAAACGACACAAGGAAATAGTGAAATATATTAAACTGATTAGTAGATTCATTTTGAACCATGACTGTTGAAATAATTTTGAAACAACATGCTACAATCACAATTTCACGAAACGTGAGTGCGTTCGATAACGCTAGACTCGACCCAAATGTCTAAACTTGGGGTGTACACACTTTTCTTAAGAGGGCAAACTTTAATCATGTGAAGGCACTCATAGGACAGCAGTCCCTTCCGACATTTTTAAGGTTATAGCATAGTCCAAAGTTTTTGCTAAACGTTCAAGCGGAAACACTGCTTTGCAACGGCTTTCATGCTCATAATCGCTCTCAACTCTACAAAACACAACGGGAAACGTCTTAAGTAGCGAAAAACCGTCGTCGTTCCGACACAGAAGCGTAATCCAGGTTTTCGAGGGCCGTATGCAACAAAATCTCGAAACAAACCCTCGGGCCATGTGAAATGTGCTCGCGAGCCACACTTTGGGACACATTTGGTCTTTTGTACTTTGGGTGTATTCCACAAAGGCGAATTACGTTCACACGTTAATCAATCAGGCGCTCGTCTTTCACATGTTGAACGTCGAAGTTGTTGCGTGTTGAGGACCCCGCACCACCAACACATGACCAAAAGACTCTTTTTTCCTTGGCAGAGCCGTCCATCTTTTCTGCTTCATTGATGTAGGCAGCATGGACGTCTGCAGGGGCCGAAACGGGCATTTCCCCCTGGAAACTAGGTCTAAGAACAAAAAATTTATAGAAAACCTGAAGTCAGCAATTCAACTTCGATTGGTTGATTTAATATTTGGAATGACAATTTATTTGCCGACATGACACTCACACTGCACAAACTCAGATTCACTGTTCAGGTGTCATGCAGTGGTGAGTTAGTTTGAGCTTACAGTTAACTCATGTCTGTTCCTTTGCCTGCAGAAGCAGGTTGCGAAACTTGCGAGCGGATTGTTGTACTGTTGGTCTTTATTCTTTATTACGTAACAATATGATGGGAACGAATCTTTGCAGTGTTCACTTCAAGTTACGGTAGTAGGCGTTTTGCCGCATGTGACTTTTTAACGTATCTTTTATGTTATGTTGAGGATAGCAATAGGGCCCCAACACTGTTGAACGCTGGCATCTTTGGCAGGTAATGCAGTGAGGCAGTGATTGCTGATAGTGCTAAGTTTTATACTGTGTGAAAAGAAGTGTGAGTGTAAAAGAAACATTGCTGGGCTAACGAAGTGCAATTTTTGTGACTGTTGCCGCAACATGGGGTATTTTCGTTATGGTGTAGAAAGGGTGAAGCGTTTTGTGAACGTCCATTCGCACTGCATCGTCAGCAACCGACATGGATAAGCAAAATGTGGACGTTGCCACCCCATGGAAAAAAATTCTGCGGACACCACGATAGGCAGTGTTTATTGATGATCATAAACTCGCCAGAAAAGGGGCTTGTAGGCTTCTTCCCTCGATCTTGGTTCTAGGTTTTATTATTGTATTTACTGATTGGAGCAATGTTCCTCAAAGATGCCGTTACATCGTGGCAATTTGGAAGTCTCACATGGGCGCACGAAGGGGTTGTATGTACAAGCTAAGCTTAGTTGGCGAACTGCTCCTACTTGCTAACTTTAACATGTCGTTTGAGGAGTACAGTTCTTAGATTGCATAACCATGTAGGGCCTGAAAAGCGTATTATAGAACGGCGAACAAACGTTTGTATTGCGTTAGTTGAAGAACACAGTGCAAAGCATCAGGTGACACGGTTTCCCACTGCGCCAAAAGAAGCTTGCGCCACTTTAACGGTGATAATACAGCGGAACAAGCGAGACCATTGTACTTCTGACTCTGGGCGATGGCACAAGGATTATCTAATTGGTAATCATATGTGGATGTGTAACTACCAGAAATTTCAAATTCATTAAAAAATGCAGTAAAGTCACTTAGCATAAATAACGCCCCTTTGTCTGAATGAATCCGAGGAATGAAAAGAATTGCAACAAACACCAAACAGCTTTTCTTCGTGTATTTGCACTGGGGAAAACGAAGGGAAATGGAGAATACTCATCACTTGTTATCAAAATATATTTACTTTTTGACGAAGAGCAACAGTTCCTAAAGATCTAATCTTAAAACGCTTGGTGGTTTGTGTTGCTTCATCAAGGGCACAACAGACGGTTTGCAAAATTGGGGCTTCAGTTTAGAGCCGGGGAGGCACGCCTCTCCAGGGGGTGTTAACAAATTTCCAAGGGGCGCAAGCCCTTACCCGCTCTACAACATGGAAAGTTGTGATTAACAAATTCAGCAATAAAAACGTTTGCTTTTACAACTTATTCAAGGTCAGGGGGTTTAAAATACAGGACAATTGCTTAAGGGAGGCGTGGTAGAGAAAACGTTAAGGACCACTGGTTTAGAGCATACGCGACACGTCGCCGCCGTGTTGCGAACATCCTCAATAAAGTAAGACAAGTTTTTGCTTTAAACATTTCGCGTGAACGTCATACAACGTTTGCTCCGTGAGGCTAGAGTAATATATTTGTGACAAAGTGTCCGAAACGACATTAAACTTTTTCTGCACGATGAACAATGTCAAAACAAGTTCAAGGCGTCATCTAATAATTTTGTTGTTTTCAGTTTTCCGCGGTTGTAACCGTCATATACATGTATCGTAATGGTTGTTGATAGGTAATCAGAGTGCACTTTTGGCCAATAAAGAGCTGATTCCATTTGCGCAGTTTCCACGACGGCGGCAGCGTCTCTCGTCACACTGGGTTGATCCTTTTCGGATTTAGCGAGGGTTTTTCAAAAGAAAGCTACAGGTTACCCATTGTGATTCAGTGAGAGGGACTTGGCAACATAGAATGCAACGGTTTCTACCACAAACAGTGCAGTCTCATGATTAACTCCAAGTGCAACGTCGGCAAACTCACTTTTCAATATTTCAAAAACTTTCAGAGCCTGGCCACGCCTTGAAAAAAAGCATGTTTTAGGTTGAGCTGAATTTCAGAAGCAAATTGTATATTATCAATAAGGTTATCGTGTACCTGGTAGATATTACCACACAATCTATGCATTTGCTTTGATATATCTACGTTGGAATTCTGACGTTGTTGATGCGATTTCCTTCAGTTTTCTCGAAGTGAAACGTTTTTGCATGTCTTTATGCCAAGCCTCAATCGTTATTGTAATGCGTTTTAAGAAACATGTTTATTTTAAAACTTTTTCTTTGTGGTTTACGTGTTCTTGGAATGAAATTGGACAATGCATAACTTTTCTATTACTCAAACACTTCCCCGTAAAGATGAAATAACTTACTTTCTTTGTTGAAAGTTTGAAATTGAAACTTAAATCAAAAATTAATCTCACGAAAATTGCAAATCCAAAGCAAAACGAAGATACACTAATTAATACCACAACAGAAAAGGTAAACCTAGGCAACTGTTTATTTCGCAGAACAAGCAAGAGAGCTTCTAAAACTAGATTTCTCTGATGTTGAAGCTTTCAAACACCTTATTGAAAACGTTGGAGCAAATTCCAGAACTTCTTGGAAGAAAGATCTCGCAGACTGTTTACAGGAATCGTCAGGTTTGTGACGTATCACAACGTTACACGCTTTTCTTTTTTGTTGTTGTAATCTGTTCCATTTAAAGAGTTGTTTTCATTCAAAAAGTTTGATAGTATTGTTCGAATTTTATTTAAGTTTTAGTTTTATTCTGGTTTTGTTCTGGTAATTACTTCGGTTTTATTCTGCTGACCTGAATTCCAATATTGCGAAGTTTCAAGTTTGCTTCAGTATAAAATGACACCGCTAAAGATTAGTCTCCATGTTCTTGCATAAACTATACTGTATACATGTTTTTTGGAAACTGCATGACATTCTATTTTACGACAGTGATTGAATTGCTTTCCATTTCGCAACACTACATAGCATTATGTTAAATCACACTATTGTATAATTTGCAGCTCCATTCGAACTAGTTTTTGTTTCGCAAAAACATCTTGATGAAGATGAAGGAGTGGGATGGCTTGTTACGAATTGGGATGTGTTGAAGCACCGCGAGAAGATTGTGAAAAAGTCCGCTAAAGAAACGTTGAATGTGGATTTAACGCAGTAATTATTTAAATTTTTGTGGTAACTGGTAAAACACCCTTTACGGCACATTGCCGATCTGCTTTCATTTTTGTTAACACAGAGTATTCTAGGATTGAGGACGTAGGAGTTTCAACCCTTTTTAAATATATATATTTTTATGACCGGCAATAACAGCTTTCATTAAAGCGATGACAAAAACTTTATTGTGCTCAAGAGTGCATTTATACCTTCAATATAATTATTCTGGAACACTGTGTCAAACAAATATAATGGTTGCTATTTCTAGGTAGTTGTTTTGATGATACACAATTTTCTGGTTATTGCTGTGGTTTAAAATCAACCGTAAATCATTCAGCCGTGATTTAAGGATGATCATCTGCTCGATGCGGAATCGTCAAGAAATTTGCTACCACTGCACGTTGTGCTGTGCAGTGCACATTGTTGTGCAACCATATCGAACACTTTTTAAAGCCATCCAGAGTCGTTGGTAATCGATCAAAATCTTAATTGAAGTGCGCCCTGGTAATACTGTTGCCTTCAGAAAACTGACGCTGTAGATTCGAAGCTTTGCCGGAGTTCAGCTACAAACAATTTTTCGATATATGTTGAAGTTCAGTGAAGCTGAAGTTGAGGAGGGAACTGCGTCGCGTATAAGGGACGTTAAAACATTTTACACATCATTGCTAGCGCTGGGTAAATTCAACATTTGTGTTCGCTATTAAGGTGCGAATAAATAGGCAAATGGTCGTACGGAATGTGTTTGCACTGGAAAATGCGCCTGCCCGTCTGCAGCATATGTTGACAAACTGCAGTGTTTTACGTGTCGTTGGTTCTAGTTTTTCGTGGTAAACACAGTTTTTTTAACCAGTATTCTGAAGTAAGCTGTTGGTAGAACTGATAGGCTTCCATATATGGCCGGGGCGAAGCAAAAATCTAGTTCAATCCGTTCAGTTTTTTTTACTGGTAATCTTGAACTATTGTAGCAGGCACAGCTATGCTGTACCAGGTCTTGTTCAGCGTTGTTTAAAGTCCAAACTAAGACCCGTGCTTGCGTTCATGACAACCGCTCAAGAGTTTGCATTGGACTGCGCAATCGGTGTGGATCGCACCGCATTGATGCGAAGCAACCCGTACAAATGTGTATGCAAAGAAAACTGAAGAAACTTACCCACGGTTTTGCGCTTGAAAAAAGTACCGTGCGTGAACGCACCTTCAACACAACTTAAATTCGATTAGCAATGTTTGTGCCTCGCCGTCACTTTTCGACTGTGACTGCGTATTGCTGACTGGTCATTCACGGCTGGGAATTACTATTAAGTTATACGTCCGGTACTTAACAACATGTGCGCTGTTGTTTTCGTCACGTGCTGATGAAAGCAAAAGCGAAATCTCGTCGCTGATGAAGTGCAGCTATCGCCGATCAAAGGTCAAGCGGAAAAGAGAAAGCAAAGCCATAGTACAGTGCATAAACGTCAACATGCTCCATGGTACAAAGCATACGTCAATATACTCCATGGTGTTGTGTTAATGGCGTGACTAAGTTACACCTGTTGTCATCATCATTTATCTCTTTCTCGCTTGTTCAAGATAGTGACCTCGACTTTTGGCAACGCTTTTGGCAACGTTTAGCAGTTTGAATTTTTTTGAGTCTTGTCTTTTTTCAATTTGTAAGGTTACCTCCATAATACTCCAGAATAGTCACTCTAGGCGTGCGTATTTTATTAGTACTGCTCTGATGGTGAGCTCTGTCCCATTTATCCTGTAATCATATATTCTCATAACCTTATTGGCTTCCTTTTCCATGTTAGCTTTTGGAATTACTCTTGTTAGATTTTCCATGAAAAACCTTACGCACCTCAAAAGTGACATTGAAGTTTGTGGCTTTCTCACTCTGTAATGTATCTCGTGTTGCCCGCCCCGCATTTCGACGCCGATTTCCTGTTCAGGCAGACCGATCCGTTTCATGAAACCTTTCGTTTTTTTGAGAGCTATTTTTGAGCAGTAGCGAGATATGAAAGTCCTTTGGTGGGAAAATATTTTAGTGACATTTGTGAAGTCTTTCTGCAAATGCTTAAGCGAAGAAATACCGAACTTAAAAAGACTTAGTGACAAAGCTTCTTTTAGCGAAACAGAATTTATTTTTGTGACGTATTTTAGCTTGCTTACGTGTGAAGGCATACGATTTCTTGCACTAAGACCTGTCCAAATTCCAGTGAATGTGGTTGAAACCGTCAAAGATGGTAATAAGTTGTTTGGATGTCCTATTTCAAAATTCTGGCAAGGTAAAAAATGAAAGATTAATTGCAAGCGAAGACATGCGTTTTTATGCGCTAAAACCTGTCCAGTTTCTATAAATATGGCTGCAACTATCACAGATGACAGTAAAGTTGTTTTCAAACAAAATATTCTTTCCAAAATGCGAAAAGGTTTTTTTGAAAAAGCAGAGATTAATTTTAGGTGATAACCACTCTCTTCATTTAGCAGACGTCCTCGCATCTGTGTTCAGTGGTGCCGCCTGCTCACAAACTATAGGTCACGTTTAATGTGTTCACTGGGATCCCTTCGACTCTGTTGAAACCAAAGCACAGAAGCACGAACGTTTGCCAGAGATGTTTTGATTTGTCGTATATTTTCAGTAAATGTAGC
>Ga0210059_1007481_pt1 | contig 17344 bp, 13 predicted proteins | sample Ectturendosymbi2_FD_188042 | JGI IMG/M metagenome (GOLD analysis project Ga0210059, IMG submission 188042) | Ecteinascidia turbinata endosymbiont from Florida, USA - Sample 2 (SPAdes) (version 2) | ecosystem: Host-associated > Tunicates > Ascidians > Unclassified | place: Key West, Florida...
AGAAAGTCTTGAGTAGGGGTTTAAATTTTCGCAAGGGGACTTGACATACTGAAAATTTGATAAAAGCTTTACTGATTTGTAGTGTTTCATATTTACATTTGGAAAGGCTGAGCTCACCAATGCCCACTGTGGCGACTGGATTGGTTTAAATTTTGCTTATGCTGTCATTATTGAAATACGTATAAAGAAATAAAAAGCTACAATCATCAAATCAAGTAAGGTTGAATATAACACAGTGAACAGTTAAAAAGGTTTTGTCCTGCCTACTTGATAACAAAATTATCTACGAATTCATCACAATTTGTTTGCCCTAAATTTGTCACTTTTAATGCACCGAATGCTTGGTGTGGACAACCTCTCCTGGAATACTGCGGCCCTTTAATTCATTTTCAATTCTTTTGAATCTTGAAAAGGACCTTTCGCCTGAGTAATTAGTGACCATCAAGCTAAGAAATAAGGCATCGCGTGGTTGCATAAACTGAGAACCACTAATCTAAGGCATCAGACCCAAACGCCCTATTGTCATTTTTTGCTGTTTCCGTGTCTCGTTGGGGAAGAGTTCCGCGGTTAACAGTTGGCAAAGTGGCTTCTACTTGCTATTCAAGCTCATCAAGATCTTCTCTGATTTGGTTAACATGGGAGCAGTACAAACTTGCGCAGGTAGGCTACTCAATAGCAATCTGATTTCTGAATGACTTTACTGAAGAAAATTCAAATTGAAAAAATCATATCTAAAAATATCAATCAAGCTTTACGTGATACAAACGCTGACAAAACTACAGCATTGCTCAGTCACCCAAGAAACAACTATGCTTTTATTGCAGGATACTGCTGCTAGCCCTACACATAGTTCTTATCTGCAGTACAACCTTGCTTTGATCAGGTGCAGCAACGTAACTAGAGGTTTGAGCCAGGGAGAAACTTAGCTGAAGGGAACCCACTGACCAACACTCAGAAAATAGTTGAGAAACAATAGCAAACCCGGTATTGAACAGCTATGCAAAAACCCGAAATCACCGGCAAGCACTCAGAAAAACGCAAAAAACAACAATCTACTGAAACCAAAAGAATAGTATACCACTGATCAGGTGCATTTCAAACATGAACACCCACAAGTTCTTTTGATAGAGTACACGTAGCAGTCGGTATGATTCAGCAAACGCAGGACGCAGCCAGCGTGCATTGAGTATATCGACACAATAGTTGGCATACGGTTTGACCAACCGTCATATTGAGATTCCTGGAAACTCGTTGGAAGACTCTGGCATTATCACACGAAAGTTGAATAAAACTAAATTTCGTGAATAATAATTAAGACATCAATTTTTGAAGAAGTTTAATCTGACTGATTATATACCGGCCATTGACTCTATGCGTACCACAGTTTTTTGGAGCCCCCTTGGATCATGAGACGCTAGGCTTAAGCCTACATAGCCTATAGGCAAATCCGACCCTGAGTCTTCACGTGCTCGCTACATTCATTGAGTAAGTTGTTTCAATTCATAAACATGTTACTTTATTCTGAACTTCCTCGATATCCGAACAAAAACAGTCACAATGAAACTAATGAAAAACGCAGCGGTGAACAATATTCCCTCTCAGGTGCGCCACTGCGCAGCACCACCAAAAATCATTATCAATTTCTGGCAGAAATAGAACGCTTTCTGAGCATGTTGCACAGCTAAGATTCGGTAAAAAAACCTGGAAAAGTGTACACTGTATTTATTCGAGTGCAAACCGCGGCTTACAATCAAGGACAATCGAGTGCGACTTACATTTTGTCTTGAGCTTATCGAAAGGTCTAGATCAGGGGCTCAAAGACGCGGGCCGCATGTGGCCCGTGAGGGCATTTTGTGCGGGTCGCAATGCTTTTTGGGAATTTTCAAATAATTAAAATTAACTTTGCTTAGGTTATTCACCAGTATTTAAAAGTGTTAGGCTAGGGAGTGAACAAGTTCCTTTGAAACGAACGTAGAGACGGCTAGAAATGATTTGCCTTGAACTCATATGATACCTTTCTCAGGAAATAAGATGTAAAAGCTGTTTCTAATAAAGTCCAGGTACCGCCATTGTTGGGTCAGCGTCATAACATCAACCTACTAGAAATTCTGACCGGAACGCCGTACCGGCAATAATTCTTTTACCGGAACGGCGTTCCGGCTTACTTTCACCTCCGGTGGTGACACAATAAGTGTATGTTTTCGCCTTTTTGGCCCAGTTTACCTGGCTCTGGGCGCCAATCCAACGGGCCACTTTTTTGGATCCTGCTTTTATCGAAACTAGGCCAAAATCCATGTCTTTGGAGCCGTTGAACGGCTTTCTAGCATATCTGGAGCCAAAACCATGGCTCAAAAACCTAATTTTAGACAAAAAGTAACAAAAAAGATGATTTCCCCTCTCAGGGCAAATTTTGGCCAGCCATAACCCGGCAGCAGATTGAGCTAAAGACCTGTTCAGACCCTGCAAAGACTCGTGACGTTTAGAGTAAAAAAAATTTTTAGTTTTGGCTTTGAGGTTTTTGGTCAATGACGTCATGATTGGGGCAGGTTTTGCGTGTTTTATGATGACGTCATCGGCGATCCAATGAGCCGATTTTGTGGCTCAAATTTTTATTAAATTCTAGGCTAGAATACCAGTCTTTAGAGCCCTTGATTGACTTTCAAGCGTTTCTGGTTCCAAATTTATGCCAAAAAATTCCAAATATTTCCGGATTCCGACAGTAGCTGAGGGGATTTCCGTAATTAATTTCCGGAAGTTTGGCCGTAATTTTGGAACCAGAAACGCTACAAAGTCCATCAAACCCTCAAAAAATTTGTATTATAGCTTAGAATCTAATAAAACTTTGAGCCACAAAATCGGCTCATTTGGTCGGCTCCCATGGGATGATGACGTCATCCAAATGTAAGTAAATGTATATAAACATCCTCTAATTATGTTAGATGTTTATGCATATTTGTTTATATTTGGATAACTATTTTGTGGCTCGAAGTTTTATTAGATTCTAAGCTATAATACGAATCTTTTGAGGGTTTGATGGACTTTGTAGCGTTTCTGCATGCGGCCCGACATAGCCGACCTATCGCAACCCGGGCAACTGCAGCCTGGGATAATGCGTTTTACACACCACATACGAGCTTTCAAATTCAATTTGCAACATCGCGTTGCGGCACTTATGGGAGTTCTCACGGCACGACGGTTGGGAACCTTTTGCGACGGTGTTATTGCTTCAACATAGCGCAGCTAAAGTGAGTTGCAATATTGCTGCCATATAACTCGCAAATCAAAGCTGAAAGCAATGCACAGAACTGAAAATGCACGAAAGTACGTATTTGATGAATGCGTGGAATAAATACGATAATGTGCATGAGAGAACTGTGCTGTAAAACCATTGAAAAGACTCATAAAAAAATTAAGGTTTGCACTGACTTAATGTTTATGAAGTTGTGACGACATCGATACGACTTTCTCCAACCGAAAGTATAAAAAGTTGAAGTGAAGGTTCTTTAAAGTGGTCAGAGGACGAAGAAACTTTTGTTTTACACGTTTGTGATTCAAAAATTTTGACAAGAAAGCAGTACTTTGTGATCAGGGGCGTAACGATCGGGGGTAAAAGGGGCACAATTCCCCGGGCGCCGAATGACTGCGGAGGCGCAGAAAAGTCCCAACAATGTCGCAAGTACTTTCTTCTTTACAGAAGATTTGCTTCCGAAAGGTCTCAGGTTGGAACATGGGGGCGCCAAACTTGCTTCTTACCCCGAGCGCCATCTAACCTCGTTACGCCCCTGCTTGTGATGTTCAAATGGCTTCCTTTAATGGCAACAAACTTAGAGAATTCAATATGTCCGAGGTGGTAGACCTAGAACCAGCGACTGTACAAAACTTTATCATCTCGTGTCCCCACATAAATCCTATATCCGGCAATATGCAAACTTATATGACGCACGCAATTAGGTTGCTTCGATTTTTTTTACAAATTTCTTTGCTGTTCACATTCATCTCTTCAAAAGAGACAATATCAAGTTTACTTGTTTGTCAGATAACATTTCATGCACGGTATCCATGGAAACTCGCATCACTCGATACGATGTCAAAACAACACCTGTCAAAGCTTTGAATCATTCAAAATCGAAGTCAGACTTCAGTTTCAAATAGGCACTCATTGACTAAGTAACTCAATAACACAAGCTCATCAACATAGAAGTTTTCACCAAAAACAAACGTGCATTGGACATGCTTCCCCATGCAGGCTTGCTATAACGCCACACTAGTCTTCTGAGACACACAAAACAGCATCAGAATGCCAATCAGTTTATTAAACGCTACAAATCTAAAATTGTTTTACGAAAGCATACGCGTTACAGAAGAAATCTCGTTCCGTTAAACGCGGTTGACGTAGTTATCAACGTCATATCACACCTCAATAGGGCAGAAACATGTAACAAAAATAACATGATTTCATAACTTATGAAGCAAAAAGTAAACAACCACCGCTGCATCGACAACTAATTATCTGAAAAACTGCTACATCACCACGACTGTAACTGCATATCGAAAAATAAGGAACCGCATAAACCGTAGTTAAGCAACATGGCGACTGATGAATTACAGGTGCGTTCGAATGAAGTGTACAGCAGTGAATTGATTGCACAAGACAAAGCATACGACAGCGATCGCCACCCACTTCAGCAAACACGAATCGTAGTTAAATAAACCCGGATTCCGACAGTAATGATGACGTAGCCTCGGCTGGAAATACGATTGAAGATGTCACAAGTACGGCACTACGCGTTTACTCGGAACAAAACTTGGTGCTTTGTAGGGGTCCAAAGCCTTTGCTATGTTGACGCGCTAAAAATAATGTGATGGGCGCTGCATAGGCATCGTGCTTCCGATGAGCACGGTGCAACTTGTGCATGCATTGAAAGGGTAAGAAAATATCAAATAATTTTAGTTACGAAATTTTGACGCACACGAAGTCACATTACGTTGACATGAGAGACTCGACGCTACAAGACCGCGAGTCAATTCGTTACAAGAGTTCGTACAAAGGTGACCCACGCATACATGGACCAGAAGCTGGTTTGATAGTAAAGGAGTAAAAATTGACAAATATCCGACCGGATTGAAGGTAATTTCTCATTTTCGGCACCGTGAGATTCAAACTAACTTCTCCCGATATCATCAAACCTTCACGAAACGCATTCGAGGGTAACTAGCCAAAGACGCGATTTTACAAGACGACTAAACAAACGATAAGCTGAAAAAACCTTAGAGAGCATGAAAAGGTAACTAGGAATGTAAAAGTGCAAAGATGTACCGTTGCTGAATAAACAATTTAGACGGAGATCAATACGCACGGTGAGAATTACGGAACCGAAAAACACGCAAAAAAAGAAAATTGAATGATATTTTGGGCGATGACTACATGGACTTCCCCCTGCAGGTGGCAGATCTATTCTACAAAAGACATATGCAGTATAAACCTACAATTAGCAATGTAAGCTCGGCAAATGTACCGAAAGCGATTGCATGACACAATGGTACATTCGGAACAGGGTAACCGCACTTTGACGTATGGGACAGATGAACACAGAGCAGGCGCTTACACCTGGACAACTTACTTAACAATAGAACATTGCCAGAAAATTAGATACTAATCAGATGCACCAGACATTGAGAACGCATTTGAATTCAACACGCAACGGGGTTTTCTACGAAGTTTTGAGCCAAAACCAACTTAACAGAGGGATGAAGGCACTTGGAAGGATGCATCTCTGCATTGAAGCGCTAGCACGGATTGCGCATGTTTAGATGTTGCATGGCTTCAACCTGCATCTTCATCATCGCTAATGACTGTTTCATCATTGTCCTTAGTGTCACTTGCATCGACCAAAGAGGTTTCATCGATCGTCTCAACGTCGTCAACTCTGCAATTTACAAGCGGCAAGAAGATTTCAACCACTGCACCATAAGTCGTTCGCTGATATACTACGTTCAAAGGATTTCATTAACTGCCAGGAAGTTGCTATTGTGAATCTTTCGACATAAATAGTTAAAGCAGGTTTTAAAATATGCAATTAACCATCTCTAACTAAAGTCGCTAAAATTCCTTTTTTGTAATTACCTTTTACGCCTATCGTCTTCTCAAATGTTCCAAACACGCATCATGCAAATAAGATTGAAAAACTCCAGTTCAAAAGACTTCATTTTGTTAATGCACAACAAGCAATCAAAGTTTTTCTTTTCAACACGTGTCCCAAACGTGAAGAACATAAAATGAACGACTGCAACGTGCCCTGTTACAGCTGTGTCTCAAATGACACAGTTTCAGTCTATGTCTATGAGGTTTTATCCACATTTTATGCAAAAATGTGAACTTAAAGTCACATTCCGTAATACTGACAATACCAAGGCAAACTTGTTGCATTTCTATATCCACAGCAGCACAGTTAGCCGTAGTTTTTAATTTCTGAATGAACGGCAATGTGCGTTTATTTCTTTGTGCCCTGGTACGCTGTGATTTTCTCGTAAACAGTTGTATTCAATGTTGGCGCGGAGTGACCACGAACGCAGTCAGCAAAGGCCCAAAAGACAAAACCAACTTCGTAATCGCACATCTAGAATTAGGAGAGATGTCAAAGCAGCAATGAAGTAAGATTAGAATAGATGATTTCACCTATCAGTAAGGCATCCTCAGCTCTTACGCAAACAGACAACTTCACTTCAAACAAGTCGCTTTTGCTATCGTAGCAAGACACTTCTGCATCGTTTGTGGCTTGTCTTATCTCCAATCGTATTGCGAACGTTGCAAATCATGTAGCTACCAAGCAATTCACGAATTTCCGTTGCCATGCGTGAGTCGTCACGACGACTGTAAATCAATTTCCAGTAGAACGATCGTAGGTCTCGTCCTCAACCTGTTTAATTTTGTGACACACAATGCAGCTCTGCACTAGTGGCGCTCCAGTTTCTATTGCAAGCTATCATTTAACATTGATAATGTGCGTAACGACTGTAAACATTTTTTTAACAAAGTTAATCCTATCCTTCCGGCTGATTAAATTTGCATGCATGATATTTTATTGATACGCATATAAAACCTACTCAAAGCAACATGATTTTACTTTTTTTAACAAACGGTTACAAGTAGACTCACTTTAGGGAAGTCTGCAGCCCAATGATCTCTGCGACCTCATAGCCTCCAAAAAGCACATAGATTTTACGAATCGGTCTGCTTAGACCTTGTTATAGCAGCGTGCTGCGGTGCTAATACCAAGCGACCGTGTTAGTGCCACATAGTGGTGGGTTATTTGTATGCGCCACATCTCTACGCCGGTATTGTTTCATGCATGTTTTTTTATTTGATTTTGGTGGCGACAATCGGCGGCAGGCCGACGCCTGAAATTTGCTTCTTGCCGTGGTGGTTGGGGTGAACACTCTTCCCCAAGGAGCGCTACGGCAATTCACTTAGTGGTCGTGGATCGAACACCCAACCTTCCAATTGAGAGGCGGACACTAACCACTGAGCTAATGCCGTATTTTTACGGTTAGGTGAGCATGACAATAATTGTTGAGTTGTTGAAAAACCCGCCTGTGCACCGGAAACGTTTAAGTCTGGGACATATTTGTAAAATGTTTTAGCTATATTGGCTTTGTTAAAATTAGTGTTTGTTTTTTTTTCTGGCTCCGAGTGATTGATCAGAACTGCACTACTTCCGTTTCTCCAACACAGTCCGCCACTCTGCCGCAGATTCACTCAGCAACATAAACTTTTTTTTGATCTTGGCGTTCGTTTGCTCCAACAATGTTGAACACACATCTTCAGTCGAGCTGAAGATGGCAGCGGAAACCACGCTACTGGAACCAGCAAAAGTAAAAATAACAACACTGACGTCTGCTTCACTTTCACAAACGCCATATCTTGACTAAAATGCCGTATCTGACATGGATGCTGCTTTTGGTTTAAACACTTTATTCGTCGCGTGCGCTGCTTTTCTGCTTTAGAAAAGTGGCTCTCAACGGGGTCCCCAGTGAATATTCTGGGGATATCAAGGAGTGCTGAAAGTGTTTTCTTCTAACCTTTATCTCACAACAAGATATTGGCCCGGGGCCACGGGCCTCCGGGGTTAGAAAGGTTAAGAACCGCTGCTTTGGGATAAGTATCTCCTGCGTGACGACTCTGCAGAGAAAATAACAGTCGTCGACTTTTTTCTTTCCAACCAGTCGCTTAAAAACAGAAAACTGAAGGCATAATTGACTAATCTAAAGTGGAAATCGACTATGTACTTTCAAGAATCTTTGCTCACTGCACAAAATGCCTTAAGTTCTGCCGAGAAGATGATGTGTTTTTCATGCAGGTTGAGGATGGTAATTCCAAAAGGCAAAACGGTGAGCTTTCACCGGAAGCTTTTGAAGTCTTAGGTCCAAAATTGTTTTCAAACATCAGCTGTAAGCGGTGTGAAGAACAGAAGTGAATGAAAAAATGACTGCTGCATCAACATGCCTCCAGAATTTGAGGTGTACCAATTTTTGGGTAATTTCAGTCAAAGACGTTATGCGGCAGATTAAAGCAGTGATGATGGAAATCTGGGCTTCCTGATACAAAGCGGAAGCCACAACGTAGTGGAAGTAGCAAAGCATTGTTTATTCTACGGGGCTAAGTCAAACGCCCTTTCCAGCGTCTGACACACACATGGGACACTGCGCAAGAAGTACAGAATGTCAAACGTAACTGTGGTAACCTGTAATTGCATTAAATGACCTGCTGCAACTTTACAAGTTTCGGCCGAAAGATCTTGTAAAAGCGCTCCAGGATAGTTTGATTGAATGAACTAAGTTGCTGTTTTCGTCTTTAGTGACGCACAGCAGCCTTGCAAGTGCGCAAAACGTGCGATCACAGACCAAAACTCCCTAAACCAGGGGTGCACGACCTGCGACGGCCGCATGCGACCTTCCATAAAAATTTATGCGGTCGTGCACATGTAATTTAAAATATATGCTATTTATAGAGACTCTACATTAATAAACACTCTTTGTCTGCTGTATGAGTATACTTAATAGAAAAACGGCCAAACAGACTTGTGGAAGCAAGCTAGGCTCAGTGTGTGGAAGCAGAACAAAAGCAATGCAAAAAAATATTTTGAACTCACTGGAGGCCGCAATTCATGAAAATAAACGAAATGCGGCCGGAAATAGCGAAAAGGTTGTGCATCCCTGCTCTAAAAACAAAAAAGGCAAAATCGAACTTTATTAGATGTTTTTTTCGGTGCAACCGATAGGGTTGCTGATAGCGTCTACAACACGTAGGCACCAAAAATTTGTTGAACACATTTTCGTGTTACTGGCAGTTACGAGAAAAAATTGTGTTTGTTGGTTTCATCAAAGCGCTGCTTGTAACATTAACGAACAAATACTAGCGATGTATATACATCACTCACGCATAAAATATCTTATTTTCGAAAAACCTACGTGGCCGTCAACTGTGTCCCAGCCGTGAATTGTACAGTTACAAAATACACAAGTTACAGTCATGGTATTTCTCCAAAGCAGAACTGCAAAGAACCACAGTAGTAAGACCAACCATCTAGGTTTATGATCCTTGTTTACTGCAGTGAACGTCTTGCACAAGTATATGATAAATCAACCACACGTTCCATTTTACGCATATCTTGCTAGAGTAATTGACATTAGAATAAAAAAAAACACCAGCGAAACAGATTGCCAGAAGAGTTACGCTGGCTGCAATACGATGGATTATATATTGTGGTTGCTGAGAAAAAAACAGATGCAAATTCAAAAAAATACTCAGCTACAACGATTGAACACGTACCTTGCTGACAACTGGCCAGGTTTCACCATTGGCAACCTGCATTGTTCGGGCCACAACCAGGGTTTAAAGCTGGGGTTGTGTTTGCGCTTCCACACATCGTATTTCTTGGCCGCTTTATGAATCCGGTGGATCACCTGCGTGCAATAAATCGTTGTTTCGTTTCGTTATATGCCAGGGGTGGCCAAACCTGTTCTATGTATGAGCCGCATGTCGTAAAAGCCAAGTTACAAAGAGCGCAACATAAAAATCTAAAAACACTTATTCATTTGCAATCTACGCTTCTATGAAATCATAATACTTTTTGGAACAGCTTGCAAAAGTAATACTGTACGGCACGCTAGCTACCACATTACCATTTCATAATATTTCTAGACTTTGCAATAGAAATAAAAAATAAAAACTAATATATAGTTTTTCGGAAAGCTCAAAGAGCCGCATGCAAATGTTCGAAGAGCCGCATGCAGCTCGCCGCAGTTTGGCCACCCCTGTTGTATGCGATCGGTTGCAACTGCATGAAGCGATTTTAGTCTTATATACGGTGATACGGCTGCAAGTTAACAGCATTGCGACCACCGCAGAAAGCATCAGTCACACAATCTTACATTTTCTCCAGTGAGAATTGCTGTTGGTTTCAACTCACACTCATCAGCCGGGTGAACCGGTGTAATTACATTACCAACATACGCGTGAATTACAAAGCCAGTAGCGAAAGTAAGCGCGTGATTACACGCTTTGAAACACAAAAACCAATCACCTGCAAACCATAGTGTACGGCGTAAATAAAAAAAAGAAGGAACAAAGGCAGCCCTTGTGGTTGCTGTGGTAGCAGTCTCCCACATTCTGGGGTGGAGTACATGTGACACCGTATAGTTATTAATTTGAAACCTTATTATTATTTCATAAGCCTGACACAGAATTAGCTGAAGAGTCGGTGCAGCGGGTGAAGTGGCTATCGACGCCATTGCAAATGAACAAGCAGGCAGCTGGGCGACGCACAACGCTTTAAAGATGAGCGATCGAACGCTACTGAAAGTCCTTGCCGAACCGCACCTGCAACTCAAAATTACATCGAGGACGGATAAAACTCCGGTGTTGCGGCAAAACTTAGGATGCACTTTCGATACCGCTGATATCTGTTATTTCTAACAGCTATCAGCATAAAAAAAAAACTTTGTGCGAATAAAATGGACGATTAGACGTTATATCCATGCCCGCAATGAAGTCAAGCCATAGGGCTGATTCACATCAATGTGAATCGTGTTGTAGTAACAGCAACTCACGTGCACATTGGTTCGAACGACACCTTAAAGGACGATTTGATTAAAAAAATGTTTTCATCAACAAGATTCAGTGGAGGAAGCTTCAAGCGTTAGAAAATGTGGAGGAAGCATTTGGTTTCACACAATGGCAAAGATGCAGTGCGGTATTCACAGGACAGCAAAAAATAGCAACAAGCCGCGGTCGTTAATGGTGATACTAAAGCCTGAACAAAGGAAGTTTTCAGATATGACATACATCGATGAGGAAAACAAGGAAGTCCATATATGGGATTCACTGAAGCACATCAAACGGGAAAATCACGAACAAAAAGAAGTCAACGATAGTCCTGAGCGTGAAAAGAAGCCTAATGTTTTTCCAGGCAATTCATGGTGAAACATAGAATCTGTGTGGAAAAAAGCTTCCGGGTGGAATTTGGATGCTAGATGCTCGTGATTGATAGTTGTTAGTAAGCAGCAAGCAGGAGCTGTTAAACGTATTTTTATCAGTGACCAAGGCCGTACTAAAAATTACATTATGAGTGATCTTACAGTGTCTTGGACTTCACGATAAACCTACCAAAGCAAGTTTCTTTTGGTGATAACACTACGCATCGAAGCAGACTACTATTTCACCCGCTGCCGCAACGACAAAAATACGAAACTGAATACTTGAACCACACAATATAGCTCAGCCTTTGAAAGATCAAGACAACGACATAAATCAAAAATTTTCTGAAACCGTAGAACCAAGCTGCAGTATCAAAAAACGACCAGGATTATGAAGTACAGCACGCGAAATATTGCATTGTTTTAAATTAAGGTAAAATGCAATCGCCTCTATAAAGTAACATTTTTATTAATAAAAGCTTTCGTCCTTGGCTACACCTTGCAAATTTAGATGAAGTTTAATGAAAATGTTCGATCAAAATATCAAATATTTGAGTGTAGAAATTTAGGAATTGGCAATGCTCGACCAAACCAGAACAATTCATCTGAAATGATCATTTTGATTTCACATGACATGCAATTATTTTCCTTCAACAAGAAAAAGCACACGTTGCGCAATTAGAGAGAATGCATCCGCCATTTTTGTAAAAACGACTTATTGGCAACACAATGAATGAAGCGCACGCACACATATTACATTTTGCATTCATGCCTCGAAAGCAGCAGATTCACACAGATAAACATTTTCAGTCGAGCAATTATTTCACTCATCTGCGATGCAAGCAACAAAATAGTCGCACAGGACGTATTGCTTCCGCATCAGTCAGACACAAATGTCTGATGCTGCAGACTCCTTAACCACACACCATGACAAGCCGAGACAGACGAATGTGATGGATGATGAACGTGTCTACTTAGGACCACGTTAGCAGCTGACGAATACGTATTGCAGGGATTCGGTCGACTGCTGCGGAAGCGTGCAGTGGAGGGTAAGGCCTGAACCAATACACGAAGGGAAGCAACGCTGTATCAGTCCATCACATTGGATCGTCAGCACGGTACCGTTCAACCGTGCATTTACTGCCGCGCCAAACAAGCACATCTTATGAAAGCTGGCAAATTCGAACGGCACAGGTTGGCCCATGGATCAGCAATAGTAGCTGTGTAAGATATTCTTCACAGTTATCCAGTGCTGCAGGGCTCACTCCGCTCCACCGAAAATACCAACCGTATTGCAACGCACACTGGCAGCAAATCTATCAGCAGTTAGGGACATGATGGACGTTTGACAGAACAAGACATATGCGCTGTGGTGCTCTGACTGCAATCATGCAACAGTATGCCAATAGTCACAATTTAAATCACAATTTGAAACTCCTTGGAACCTATGCGTTAACAGAAATGCACCTGACGTTAGAGGCAACAGGTATTAAGTTCATCAAAAAGCACCTACTTTCATCTGTGTAAGGTGACAGTAAAACATGTACAACGCTCAGCAGCTAACCAAGCCCAGAAGACTTGCAGTTTGCCAGGCAATTCTGGCTGCACTGATGTCGGCACTGCAGAGCAAATACGCTGGCGATGTATCCGCTCATGTATCATTAGATTTCTAACGATTTCTAACGGTTGTAAATCGCGCAAGCTCATTACTGCAACACAGATTTTGATTCTTGTGCCAAGCGTAACCCACAAACTGAAACCCAGTATTAGTGGCTCACAGTATGAAAACAAATAAACTTGGTCCGGCGATAAAGCAGTGGTGCTTGGCTGTTCTGCGCTACACGGACGATAAGAAATGAAGGCATCTTCACGGCAGTATGAGCAGAAAGCAGGACAAGTAAACATTTCTAAAGGTCATATCCACTGAACTCTGTTTTGTCACGCTTACGCACTCAAACACAGATTCACACTTACGCTACAAGTCTCTAAACTAAGCCGAAGAAGCTGGGGCATATATATTCAGACCAGGGGTATGCAAACCGTGGCTCGCGGGCCGAAAATAGACCGAGAGTGGAAGTTTTGTGGCCCGCGGAAAGGTCCATATTTTGAAAGGGCATTGCCAATCTTCCGTGGGTGGCCAGCGAGTTGTCTACCCCGCAGAGCTTGACACATGCAGCTGTGGCCCGTGGACCAACCTGGTTATGTGTACTTGGCCCGGCAGCGTTGCATGGTTGCACACCCCTGATGCAGACAATGATATGATAATCGCTACCTACCTTCGGTGTGAAGAACTGCGCAACTTTGTTGACAACCCATTTCGGCAACGAACCTGAAAAAGAGATGTCAACTTATTGCTTTGAACACGAACATTTTCACATTAACCAAGCGTCTAACTGCAAGCGTGATGTTCGATGAGAGCCGAAACACAGGGGAGGACTTGTAGTGGGCGAAGAAAGAGGGAACTCAGTACCCTCTGCAGAAACCCTCCTCAGTCTCGCTTCACCAATCTGACTTCTAAGCTTTTCCACAAATGAGCAGTACAAACAGACGTTTTTGGCTGTTATCGATACTTTTGCATTACTGAAATCTCAGTTAATACACATTATAATGCATATCAAAATCAAACCAACCCACACGAAAGCGGGAATAGCTTACAACTGAAGAAACGCACGGATATGTTTGTATTTTCGCAATACCATGATTACTAAACAAAATTGAACAATTTAAAGTTATAGCTCAGGAATTGTCTCCTTGCAGTGAACATCTTCTGTTATCATAAACTAAAGCTGTGGCTTTCATCAGCAAATACTGCAGATATTTTCGGCGGAATTTTGTCAATAACAAAAATTAGCATCACTGTTATATCGATATGCCGATGTATTGGTCGAGCTGTGCGGACGAATGTGATTGTCGTTATGTTACTAGGCAGGTATAATCTACAGACCGGAGAAAAAGCATGCTTTGCTTACATCAATTTAATGTTGCGTAAAGACCGTGAAATGAATGATCTAATGGTCTTCATGATAGATTCTGCCGATTTAGATGGGTTCCCATTTATGTTGCTTGCTACATGCGACAATTAAGATAGGTTGAACAAAGCTTGTGTAACACTGACACGGAGTTTGTCCATATTTGGTTAAACTTGCGCAAGACACTCAACAGTTCCAGTGACTCAACTATACTGTATTTGCTGGCTGCTCACCCAAGCAGAAGAACACTGCACACAGGGGGAAAGGATAAGATTGAAAATTGCGTGACCGGGATGGAAATAAGGAAACTTGCAGAAATCTTGAGAGCAAAGTGGGTTTTACTTTTCCCACTGAGTGGTTGAACAAAACAAATATAACCAACGTCGCACGCGTCACGCATGACCTACCTGCACAATGGAAAATCACCGCTAAGTATGAACACTCCAGCATATATAAGGATAAAAATACCGCACTGCTAAATTTTTGAATTGAGGTATGGCCAAGAATACAGAAAAAATTTGAAGAAATTTTCAGTACAAATGTGCCGAGCTTCACGTTGATGATGTGCAAGAATTATATCCAACCGGATTTATCTTTGGAATAAATTACAGCAGCGGAATTGAAACCATTCAAGAAAAATTAACTTTAAGTAACGTTTCATGCAATGTTAGATATATTAGTACTAACCTTTGGGGTCAAATTGTGTAAGGTATATGAAATCCGCGGATTGAGGTCCAGTAGGTCTGATCAGGTATCCTGTCACCAGTGATATGGCCCGTACCATGTTGCTTTTAGGTGGATAATCCTGGAACAGGGAAATTCATATTACACAAAAACTTCTTTCTGCATTCTCAGTGAAAAGTATTAACGTTTTAATAAAAGACCAATCTACACTATTCATGACTTGAAAAGAAAACCAGCTAATGTGTTCGATGAACAACAGAGCATGAAATTTTCCAGTCGCAGCCAGAAACAAAATTATCGGAGTAGAATAAGCACATAATTTGAAACATAAGATCGCAGCAACGTGTAATACAACAAAACAACCACTTACTTTATGCGATACCGATTTGTTTATCATAATATATTCTTTTGGATCTCTCATATTTGGATAAGCTATCCAAGAGGAAAGAAATATAACGTCCCGAGGCTTAACAGGTGGAGGGCATTTCACTGCAAACAGTATAGACTAGACTGAACAACCACAATCGCGCATACATGCAACATCCAATCAATTTACTTGCATCAGTTTCGAAACGTTATATTTATATTTTATACTCACAAACACATAACGACATATCACTCCAGAAGCCTCTTTTCAACTGGCATGTGAGCAAAAACATTACGTTTAAGAATGCTACGGATTATTACCTTATGTATCATACACACTTTAACATAGCTCAGGCAAGGATTGTTTTAGGAAATGCATTACTGTATTGGTAAATAGTTGCCTTTACAAATTTGGTTAGAGATGTTGGTAAAGCTCATCGAGTTTGTAACAGAACACAGGTGTTTTGTGTCTGCTGTGTAGCAGAAATATCTAAAATTTGATTTGAAAATTTTAGCAAGCTTTTTTCCATATACAGTAGTAAGACTTTTTGGTGTGATCTAGGCTCAAACACTAAGCTTTCCATTGTCACATGCTCCAGTGAAATATTAATTATCTTACCAAGAAAGCAATTACAAATGTGTCCCAAAAAACAGAACATATAAATCTTTGAACAAAACCATCAGTTTTAATGTTGCTTTTCTTGTTGAGGGCATGCAAGTGGAGTTTGTCCAAGAAGTATTCAAACAATAATCTTCCCAACATTTATTGGTTAACCAAGGACATTTGGTGTGGCGGCATATCTTGCTAAAACATGATACACTGCACAATGCAAACAAATATTCAGAAAAGGCTTCAGTGGTCAAGCTCCATCAAGTAGATTTTTTTGGTTGGGTTCAGAAGTTCAGGATATAGGACTGTGCCATCTTAATTTAAAAGGTCTGGGAGACAGCCATAGTGCCAGGACAAAAAGGAACATTGATGCTGTATGGGACTCAATGGGTTACGCCCAAAGAAATCACTTTGGCAGAGTGCTATGTCGCAATGTTGAGGACGTTTTTGGGAATCACTGAGACAACGTAAAGAGATAAATTGTTATGAACATTGGCTCCAGCAAGGCGAGGTCACTCCACACACATCAAGTGACTCCCTAGCCTAGCTGGGAGTGATTTCAAGTGACTGATCAACAGGCAGTGAGACATTGAGCGGACATCACAATTGCCGTACTTGATCCCACTGGATTTTTATCTGTGGGTTATGTCAAATATGTCTACCATAAGTGAATGGAAGGCAGCTATCACAACAAAAATTAGGGAAATTTCTAAAGAGGAAGTGTTCGAGTAACACCATTTTGTGACAAGTATCCAAGTTTATCTTCAACACTGCAAAGTCCTTTTGGAGCATATTTTGGAAAGAGCATGTCTTTTATGTAAAGTGACCAAGATGACTGAAAGTTTGGGCAATGATAATTGACAGATTGAAGTATAAGTCCAGGAAACACCCTTGACATTTACTGGACCTGTGTATGATAGTATATTTTGGGGTAACCCTGCGGCCTGCATATTGTATACTGTATATTGGTGCAAACTGGCAGAATCCAACTGCTGAATTGGGGCTATTTGATATGTTTCACATGTGCACTCTGTGGCATGCAATATGCTATAGTAGTTAATATCAAGTATGTACTTTCCACGATGGGTGTACGCAAGGAATCGATCAGCAAATTTTTAATAGGAAATCGATTTCACGTAAAATTACGCATCCTCAGTCCTGAAAATTGCAAGCAAAGCTTACAGGTGAAAAGTTGAAAGGCTGAAGTAACAGCAGAGAAAAAACAAACTCAAGACTACAA
>Ga0210059_1007482_pt1 | contig 17344 bp, 13 predicted proteins | sample Ectturendosymbi2_FD_188042 | JGI IMG/M metagenome (GOLD analysis project Ga0210059, IMG submission 188042) | Ecteinascidia turbinata endosymbiont from Florida, USA - Sample 2 (SPAdes) (version 2) | ecosystem: Host-associated > Tunicates > Ascidians > Unclassified | place: Key West, Florida...
CAAGGTTCAAAGCGAGACCCGACTCCCCATTGGGAGAACGCGGAAAGGTTTATTAAAGATTTCAAACGTGCTTGATTAAATGGAGGAATCCAGATAGAGCAGAGGAATTAATTGCTGTATTCAACCATAATGTCACAAACTTGTATTTTACTACAAACAAGAGCACTATGTATACAAGTTACTATGATAAAGTATACGAGCTTCTATGATAAGAGTTTTCACCTGTTTGCATAATTTGTCACTTTTTTCTAATCCCCTTGAGGTGGCAAATTAGGCAAATTCTACTGTACTTTCTAATGTTAATGGTGAACTAGACAGATGAATTAGCAATCATGGTTGTTAAGGAAGATAAATATATTTATATACCCTTATGTCACTGCTCCAAACCAAAATGTGCAGTCAGATAGCCTTATAAGCAATGTATTTTTTAGTTAAGATGTATGTTGCCCTGCGTTGCAAAATGTGCTTCATTAAGTAGTTTTAAATAAAGTGGGTGTTTTCAGATTTGCTGTTTCTATGGTTTATACTGTAGTGGTATCAGCGCTGTGCAATGTACTGTACGACATAATTATGAGAGAATAAGGTGAAAAATGAACTTGTTTCACTAAGTTCTCGTTTGTATAATGATGTATACACAGCGTTTTTTTTTAAGATAAAAGTTAGTTACCTCGAAGGTACCTGATTACTCTGACTCTAGGGATCTGATGATAATTTTCTCTGATTCTAGGGACCTGAATCGGGTCCCTAAAACACCTTTAAAAACCCTGGTATGCAATTTGATAACTTCTGTGAAAAAATAACTGTTCATGAAACTTTCTTAATAGAAGTTGGTCAAACTTCATAGTTTAAAATTGTGGTCAAGATACAAGAATTGTGATCAGAAACTGACAGATTTTCTCCTGGGTGGTGCAGTGATAGATTAAGTGATTGGCTTTTTTGTTAGTGCCGGGTTACTTACTGGTTTATTGTAGATTTACTGTAATTTTTAGAAAGTTTTTGCATTGCGACATTACGCTTAGCACCATAATAGCTGTAAAACACTGTTGTATTCTGTGAGAATATAATGCTGACATAAGCTTTGCTGTAAATATTTGTTGACTGACTAGTTACCAATTTTATAAGGTAGCCTTGAACAGTGTCAAATCACAGTTTTGTAATTGCTTTTCCCTTGTTTGGGAGAGTAACAAATTAAGTAGTGTGAAATATATCTTATAGTCATTTTTCAAGCTTGGCACACATTAAAAACTTAACAATTTTTCATGGGAGGTTTTAATGTCTCAGAAGACCCCTTGAAACTCATCCTGTTTGAAGAGCTTTCAATCTTTTGAAAATGTTTTGTATATTTTCTGTGCTTTGTTGTTATACTAAGACAATTAAAAGCAAACTTCTGAAAAGTTTTGTGTATTTAGAGCTTCAAATTTATTTTGCTCAATGCATATTGGTGGTTGAAGATCTGTCAAACTTGCATAAGCATACATGTTGATGAAATATCTGAACTATGCTGTAGTTTACCACAATTACTGCTGTTGTGCTAGTTGAATACTGAAAAATATTTTTGTTGGACAGCAATATATAAAGCAATACTCACTTCAACTTTCACATACCTGACTTTTTTGTTTGTCAAGCTTTATCATTAAAGCTACCACAAAATTCAAATATTAATGTTTACTTCATGAAAGGTGATAGGTAGAAGGTGCCATTTTGTTGCAAATTCACAAAGTATGGCTTTGTGTTTTGGGGCTTGATTATATACATAGGTATGCACCACACAATATATGCATTGTAATAGAATTTTATGTTGGGAATTTGTTCACATGGTACAGTTAGCTTTTGGAAGCTTATTCCTTACTTTCAGTTTGGTACAAAGGTAGCTTAGCACTTTCCATTACCTATTAAAGTTATTGGAAAATGAGTAAGCATAACCTATTTGATGTTTTTTTGGATTAAATGCATGGAGAAAGACAGCATATACTTAAAATTGCTCTGTGTAATAAATATAAGGGGTGTGTTAAGATAAGAATGTCTTGTAAATGTTACTGCAAACTTTAGGCAACCTAGAAAATAAATTGGTTTGCTAACAATATCATCATTTTAGGGTTGCTTCAATAGCACAAGTTAGTCACATAGAATTTGAAGTACCTGATTATAATTAGCTTGCCCTCTTATTTGATCAACTTTATATGTCATTTTTGTGTTCTTGGTGAATGTATTTTGATTGTCAACGACACTTTGTGACCGTAACATTGCTTTGTCTTGAGCATTACTAACTTCTTAAGTAACTGCTATGCTTATGTGTTATTATTGTTACTGCTGCATTGCAATGGGATGCATATGTTAACTTGCATAATAGTCGTTACAGGTATCTCGGCTTTTGTTGTAATGAAGCTCATACATCAAAATTTATTGATTCATATTTAAATAACAGAAGTTTGCATTTAATGGAAAATAAACTTATTTTTGTGTTAGTAATCTGATTACTTTTTTTATCTTACAAAATATTTGGCCATATTATAATGGGGGCAACATCAGTTATTTGTGACAGCTACATAGAGCTCTGTATTCCATCATGCAATGCTCTTCTGTCAACGCAACAGAGTCTTGTGGATTGCAACTTGCTACCGACAGCGTTGCAAGTGGTTGTGTGCAGATATATTGGCTGATAAACACTTCTTGTAGTGTTTACACAATGCTTATGTCATGTTTGCAGAAAATAGTTTTAAAATCCCTAAATTAATGATTATGTCATCTGCATATAAAGGCATTTACGCTGCTCTGTATGCAATATTTCTCTTGGTGGTTCTATCCCTTGGTAAGTGCTGTTGCATGTCTTGTAATTTGGTTGATTCGAAATGTTTTTGGAATTTTATTTGTCAAATTCACTCAATTCTCTTGTATTTGATTTGTTTGCTTTAAGATGAACTATCATATATATTTATATATAATACCATTAACACTTTGAGAGCCAGCCTACAAATATATCATACCTGGATTTCAGCCTAAAACCAGCAGTTTTCGGTTGCCTTACCAACATCATAGCTCCTCCGCCAAATGTGCTAGAGAGCTGTTCAAGGTCTCAAACGGATCAACCAGTCTTCTAGACTGCACAAAAAAAAATTTTTTAGTTGGGGGTTGCGAATTTTTTGTGAGTAACGTCGTAAGTGAAATAGTTTTTGGGCCATTTTGGCTCATGTTACTTTGCCTAGGGCCCAACCGCTAGGCCAAAGTATTTCGCTGAAGTTTTCGTTGGAAACTAGGCTCGAGTCTGAGTCTTTTCAGCCTTTGATCGATCAGCCTTCTGGTTCAAAACTTATGATCTAAAATAAACAAATTAGCTAATTAGCCAAATATTTTTATTACTTTAGATCATAGCTTTCGAACCTGAAACCCCAGCAGGTCATCCAAAGTATCAAAAGACTGGGATTGTAGGCTAGTTTCTAATGAAAACTTCAGCAAAATACTACCATCTAATGGTTTGGGGCCAGGTGAAGTGGGCCAAGGTGGCCTAAAAGTCCTCCACTTATGATGTCACTCACAAAAATGCCGTACCTTCCAAGCAAAAATTTTTTTCCATTGCACTGCAAGACTTGCTGAGTCTTTTGAGCCTTTGAACAGGTCTGTAGCGCATACTGGACCGGAGAAATTCCTACTCAAAGCCACATGCAGTTTTTTTCGCCAAAATCCCTGAAACCGGCCGGACGTGAAAGTGTTAACAATCTTGCTACTCTATGTTTTCACCCACTAATAGGGCAAAATGCATCAACATAATATTGATTATGTACCTGTTTTATATACTAGTGATTTGGGGGTGGATCTTTTCATAATGTAATCAAACCTACCATAGATGCTGAGAGTGAAGTTTGTACTGGCATGCGAAATGCATGACATCATGAAATATGACACTGAAACCTGCTGAAATTGGTAACATAATGTTGGTTGAAATATCCCAAAGTTGCTTTCCCACTAATGTAAATTTTACAGGTGACTCCGTTATTTGATTGTCACTTAATTTTTTCAAAACCATTTTCTTCAAACCACTGAATTTTTCAAAAACATGGGTAATTTCCATCCAAAAATGTTTGTTTTCCATAACTTTTGAACCAGGAAAGCTAGAAAGCCAATCAAAGGCTCAAAAGACTCAGATTTTAACCTAGTTTCCACTGCAAGCTTGAGCGAAATGCATCCCTTGTTCGATTGGGCCCTAGGAGGGCCCATTGACCTCAGCCAAGACGGCCGAAACCTACCTCACAATGTCACCCACAAAAAAATGAAACCTAAAACCCATAATTTTTCATTGCAAACTAGAAGACTCGCAAAGTCTTTTGAGAGTTTGAACAGTTCTCTAGTGCAATCAACTGGTGAGTTATGGAATGCAAAGCGAAAACCACCCGGCTCCAAATGTGTTAAGAGTAATTTTAATAAAAAAGGTTCCATAAATGGTTATTACCCCAACTACAACTCAACGTTTACACTATTGCACATAGCTTGCATTTTTATATCTTTTCATTGTTGTAATCATACAAATATACAGTAGCTGAATTTTATTAAGTAACGAATGGCTGGGCCAACTAACTCATATAATGTGATAGCATACGTTTCCAAAGCTGGTAGGCTGGGTTCAATTCTTGGTCAGGTCATACTGAAGACATAAAAAATTTCCCTATTTTGTATGAGCAGTTTGTCTTGGTTTAGAAAAATGTATCCTGCCATGGAGTGGAAGTTTCTGTTTAGTTTTTGCTGTGGTGTGATTCAAGTAGCTGTCTCAAAAGTTCTATCCAGTCACCCAAAGTTTCAAACAAAGTAAAAAAAACCTTGGAATCATTTTACCACATTAAAGTTGGCATTTAGGTATGATGTGGCATTTTAACTGCTGGTTCACAAGAACTTTAAAAGCGATCTTGTGCTTGAACTTTAGAAACCTACCTTTGGTATTGGTTATAGGATTGTTTTTTTCACTTATGACCTTTACCATTTTTCATTTTTGCTGTCCTTAGACAAGGCCTTGAAAGTTGATAGTCTTGGCCAAGGTCATGTTGTTGTCAAACAGGGTTCCCAAACTCAAATTGCTCTGATGGTCAAATGAGGACTTACTAACCCCAGGCCACATTATGACTGCATTATAATGCTGATGCAACATTGATGGTACCTGAAACACAGCCTTTACCTTTTATTTCTTGTGAAAGATATCTGAGTTATAAGGAAACCATCTCTAGCCTTCTCTATGTTCATTTAAAAGGAACTTGTTGACTCGCTGGCCAAGCACATTTAAACACCGGTGAATCAACTAAATAATTCAAATGTTAATTATTTGGAAATTCCCAAAAAGCATTGCGGACTGCACACAATGCCCTCACAGCCCACATGTTTGAAACCTTGTAAAGGACTCTATCACTACTTGGACTTGCAATAAAAAAATGGTTGTTTCCATGCTGCACATTGGCAAAGCTTGTTTTTGTCATGCAAATTCAAGTTAACCCTTTTGTCTTTAAGAGAGAACCAATTTTCAGTAAAGCACTATTTTTTTCAGCATCAAGGAAATGGCAGATAAACTTAGTGTAATTGAATGTGGGTCATGGTCCTAAAGGTAACCAATTTAAGCCAAGCAGTGTTGGAACAAGCTGTTATGTTGACAATGACAACTGTCTGTCTCACTGGTTACCACCTTTGCTATGGTTTTACATAAGTTATGCAATAGAACATCATCTACAATATATCCATCTTGCCACTGGCTACTGGCTAGCATCTCACATAACTGTTGCACCAACACTGAAAGTAACCACCCGTTTCATCTTTTTGGTTGTCCTGTATTTTGAGGCCACTCTGTAATTTTAAGTTGCAATCAAATTTTTCCAAAATTTGTGTTGTGTGTTTTCAACAATCAACAACTGATGTAAACACACTGGCTGATGTTACGTACATGCAGGAATAGAACGTTATAGTGATTATGTGAAATTTATGGATTTTTAACCTCTCTGCACTTATCCTAGATTTTCCATGTTCTGTGATTATTCAGGTCTTTACCTTCTATTCACGGATCAAGGGTTCAGATTTGACATTGGATGGCTTCTGACATCAATGTCACCATATGCATTTGCATGTACTGGCATTGGATTAGCTATGGGTTTTTCTGTGGTAGGAGCAGCATGGTAAGTTCATAAACACCAGAAACTCTGTGCCTATCAGTGTTTTTAGTGTGCTTACTTATCAAGTCATGGATAGAATTTTAACCAGAACAATTGAAAAGACTTCTGTTTATGTTAGAAAGATGATGTCTCAAGAATTTAGGCCATTAAGCAGAATTTTTATTTCTGATTATGCATTGCTTATAATGTAATATCTGTCTGTAAATTGCCATTTTTCAGTGGGTTGGGGATTGGTTACATGATAAACTTGTGCAGAAACTTTGAAGTTGTTTGCAATGACAATGAAATAACAGTAATTTTGTTCTGACAGTGACTAGTGCGCTCATGAAAACGTCCACAAATGTTTTCCATTTCAATTGCATTTAGTAGGATAAGTTTATTTCTTTTGACCAATATCTACGTATAAACTGCATAGTCATTTCAGGTGGGTTGAAGGTATTGCATGAAGATTGTAGTTTAAAATTTGTTTGTCACTTTGTCAGTTATTAAGCTTTGCTGAGGTGTTTGAAAGTTTAGTGGAGATCGTAGGAAAAAGAATTGTATACTGATGCTAACTTTTTGGTAGAATATAATATTTTGCAAAAGCTAGTCCTAATGTTGTTTTCTTTGAGCATTGCTGTTGAGGTTTGTTGGGCATTGCAACTGCAGTCGGCTGCATACTATTTAATTGTGTCACTTCCTGTGTAGTCAAAAGTATCATTGACTGTTAACTGCTAACAAATTACCTGTTCTTTAAATGTTGGACAACATCACTAGGCCCTTGCAAATGTTGCTATGCAACGGGAACTATTTTGAATTGTGTTAATTACAGCTGTAGAAAAGAATTGTGTGGAAAAACTTAACCTTATCAAAGTTATCAGCACCAGTTTTTTCACATAATGTTTGCTCTGTGATGTGATAGAAGAGCATTTCAGTTTGTGTCCTTGTAGCTTGTTAACTTAGAAAACGTTCAAGTTCGCACATTTTCAGTGCGTGGTAATGTCACGTGGGATGTGAAACTTAGTCAAGCAATGTAATCTTGAGGAGTTCTACTTTCAGTATGGTGCGTAACTGCGTATGTTGTCAGGCATTCACATCGGACGTATAAACTTGGAATTTGCTTTCGTTAAATTGGATTTAATATCTTTGTCCCATAACTTCAGTGGATAATTCACTTGGCAAACATTTTGTATTACTTCTTTGGCTTAAGTTATGAAACTAGGTCTACGTACAAGACGGTGTGTTATTTGCGCTATTGTCAAAGAGCACCGTTCTTATTTAAATCTTATCTGCAGGAAAACATCTCCCACTTTTGTTTCCAGTGTCATATTTTATGCAATTCGTTAAGATTTATCAGTCTGAAACCTAAAGTTGTGAGAAGAAATTTCATCGATATCACAAATGAGGACGATTGCCGAGTTTTTGATTTCGTTTTATTTGCGTGTTTTAGTTTGCAACAGCGCTGTCAGCACACAACTTGTGTCTTTTTCTAACATGTAATGAGTAAGTAGTCTTCTTACGTGTCTGCATAATCGTGTTGCATCCACAAGAAATTCCAGCTGTTGCAAGACCAGGTTGTGACACAAGGAGATATGGCCAGTGGTAAGAAAAGGCTGGCGTCTTACCACTTCTTGTGAGTGGAATTTTGGCGTTGTTGCACGCATTATGACTGTGGTTTGCAGTTCTTAGCTTTAGACAGGAATAAGATCAATAATTGTGCTTACTAGTTACTTCTCAGTTTTGACTACAATGTAATACGTAATCATTTCCATATGCTGTCACAGCAAGTGGTCAGTTTCTTTTTTTTCTGCAGGGGTATTTATACAACTGGCTCCACTATCATGGGTGCTGGAGTTATTACTCCCCGAATTTACTCAAAAAATCTAGTAAGAGCCCATGTGGTTTGTTTGATTCAACTGTTTATATTTTCATGTTTACTGCTTGGTTGCTCAACATTCTACAATTTATTGTCATGCCTTACTGTGGTTCTGTGTTGTTCTACTATTCGATCAAAGTACCGTTTTGATTTTATTAAAAATTTTACGCATACTTTGTCCAGTACGTCATAAAGTAAAAGGACTGGAACGCATGTTTCCCAAAGCTCTTCGCAGTATTTATGGACAGGTTGGAAATGCTGTTCACGTCATAGATTTTGAAGTCGAATTACAGTATAATGACTTTTCTGACACGACTTTTGGTGAAGTTTATTTCACTTCCAGGCTGTCAGAACATCGTTGCTAAGCTCGACATAGACCTGTGGCTAGTCGTTGACCTACAATAATTATTGTAGGTGAGCATTATCTTCTGCGAGGCAGTGGCTATCTACGGAATTATTCTGGCAATTGTGATGTCCAACTCCTTGGCAAATTTCAACGCCGAGGTGACCTTGGCTGAGATCATGCGAAAGAACTACTTCGCCGGTACGTCAGTTCCTTTTGCGACCGCACATTCACGTTTGTACCGTGGGAAGTTGGGGCACAGGCATCGTCGTGGATTAAACGTTTTCTTGCCAGCAGTTGCCTTTCCACGTATTTGATGACCGTTTAACATTTTGTCAATCTGCCTCGAAACTTCTTTTCACAGTCAAACACACGTCATTTCATAACTTTTATCGATAACTTCTTATTACGCGTCCGTCTCCCGGTACCGCCGCGCCACGTTAGTTGCTCAGGACAGCGAACACAAAAGCTCAAACCCATTAACGCTTCAGTTTTGTAACCGCCTTTTTGGCGAGGCTTATTGGAACTGTTGCTTCGCGCATCGAAAACTTCTGGTGCAAAACAATCAGTGTTTCACTAACATGGACTTGCACATGTTTTTTTTCTCGCTGAGACATTTCAGTCATTTGTAGCGTAACAGTATTCACTAGCGTACCTTTTCAGACATTACAAACGAATTGACCTAATTTTTTCGGTCGTTTCAAAAAAAGTTGATCTATGACCGAAAAAATAAACACAGACCTGCACTTGGCACAAGATAACATGTGCTCTCGCTTTTCGCATTAACAATTTTTCCCGGATTTTGCAGGCTTCGCGATTTTCGGTGCGGGCTTGGTCACCGGACTGTCGAACCTGGCGTGCGGGATATGCGTCGGTATCGTCGGCAGCGGAGCGGCTCTCGCCGATGCTGCAAATCAAACGCTGTTTGTCAAGGTAACATTCCGATTGAGGTCGAACTGCCCAAGGACGCTTTACCATGCGAATGAGAAACTTGTTGCGCGAACGTATCTTCCGGTATGTTGCAGGTTTTGATAGTCGAGATTTTCGGCAGCGCAATTGGTCTCTTCGGCGTCATCGTTGCAATCATCATGACCACGAAAGCTCACATGGCTTCGAACCCTGCATCGCTGTCGATGTAACTATTCACCTCATGTTTCGAATCATGTTGACATTTCCGCAACGTATTTCTTTCTGCTATAGCACCCCCAGCAAGCTATGGCGTGCTTGCTAACGGCCCTGCTGGCAGCTGCTTTATTTCTTAGACCAAACAGTCTGCAGCGGAGACTTGATGGCGTTCGTCCTCGTTCTACGTTCTTGTTTCTTTTTATTCCGTTGTGCACGTATTACAGATATATCTTGCGGTGCAGAGCCGATTGCGAATTGTGCAATAGGAGATCTGTCATCTTCGGAAGTTGAAGTTTTCTGTTACCAACTCGTGATTGGGATTTGATCCAAGAAATTGCAGCCCGCTCGATTCAGTGATTTGCTATCCTCCGGCTGTAACGATTTGCGAGGAAGTAGTCTTATTTCCGCCGCAGATCTCACTCCCCACCGTCGTACCCGCGGTGAACGTTGTGTTTGTAAAGTAAAATTGATATTTTGAGCATTGCCATAATTGGCTGCGAAAAGTGATTAATCCCTCGTCTTTGCTCCCAGTCTTCGTCCGAACTCAATGCAGCTTTCTGAAAATTTCCTTGCGCCGTGAAGACAGGCCACCACTTCACGCGTCTAACTTAATAAAAGTCTTTTATTGTCAATCAATGAACTTAACGCGCGTGTGCTTTTCCGTCGTGTTCAAATACATAGTACTTGGATCAGTTCGATGATTGCCGTGTGTTTGGCGCAGGATCAGAATCTCCCAACGACTTGATCAAAGCGCTGGTTCGGCCACAACATGTTTGTTCCGACAGGTTCAGGTCGCTCTGTGCGGCGAATGCTTTGCAAAGTCGACTGCAATCGCGAGCGACCGGGATCATTGTCGCCGGTAAATAGGTGACTCACGTTGGATTAAATCTGAGTCACAATTATTGCAAAGTACCGCGGAAGTTGCGAGCGCGGCTTGATTTTGAAAGCGGTGATTGATGTGCAGGCCACCATCCGCAAATCTTGCACCGGTCGCTTTGTTTTTCTGACTCACCAACGTTTTCCGAATCGCCGCGACCTCTTTGCGAGCAATTGTTTGTGGTGCCGGTGCGCGGTTAACGATCGCTTGGCCCGCCCGATGCGTCAACCCGTTTGCACCGTTTCTCGAGTTGATTGCTGTTTTTGCAGCTTCTTGGAACTATTCGATTAACTCGCTTGCCTGGAGGGGTTGACAAATCTTTTCCAAAACAACTCTAATGTGTCGTGTGTTTCGTCTCAAAGGCTTACATAACAAAGTTTGAAGTCTTAACTGGCGGTGCGGCAAACAGGCAGTGTCAACGTTGAAAAGCTCTTGCATGCTTTCCAACAAACAATGCAGTTGCATCACATCCTTACTTTCGGAAAATAAGTTCGTAGAAAGAAAACATGACCTAAAATTCATCGGTTCTTTTCAGTTTGTCGATATTGATCCGCTGATATGTACGTTGTCTTTACCGGTGATTACTGCACCGCGTGTCGTGTGCCTACCGATTTACGCGCTGTGCTTAACCCGACGAGCAGGCCGCCTTGTTCATCAGTTCGCCAGCTTGGTTTAAAATGTTTAGCAACAGGATCCGATGAATCTTTGGACCAGTGGCTTACATTGACTGTGCCGAGTGATGGTGCACGATTCGTTGTGGGCCTCCCCAACCAATCTCAGCTCACAGAATCGGTTAAATCCTGTTTGATGAAGTTTATCAACCACTTTCAACAAAGGAACTGTTCGATTCAAGGCATCACAGACAATCGGTCTATTGTTTCTATTCGAACGTTCCAACGTTTGAAACACCAGAACTATCGGTCCCAACCCACTTTAATGATCAGAGCGTGCGATTGCTGGAAGTACTATTCTGTGCCAAGGTCATAAAAGAAACGCAAACGCGTAAACCAGTAAGTTAAATTCGTGAACTTTTTAAAGAAGCAAATGTTTTCATCGTCCGCAAAAACTCGTTAGCGATGTGCAGTAAAATATGCCAAAAGCAATCGTCTACCTAAAATCAATTGTATATTTTTCAACATTTCTGAAACTGCAAAAGAAGTGTTGCACAAACTATTTGGGTATGCCTCGGGATGGACGCAATGCTCGTCAAATACATCCGTTGTGTTAGCCGATGGCACGAACGGGTCAAGTTTTGCTAAAGTGGTTAGGCCTAACCAATGAGGGTTCATTGTGTTGGGCACAGTGGCGGACCATGTTAAAACTGCGCTCGAAGCAAAAGGCACTTTTGGCATCGGCCATGTGTTGACAGAAGGTCATAAGAACGTATTTCGCAGTTGAACCTGCTTCGTATAGCCCTAAGTAATCGCGTTCTTATTGCGATTAGTACGGCTTGTAATGACTGAAAAGTCTAGGCGTAGTCAGGAGGGGCCAAGGAGACCATTTCTAGCATATCTTGTTTTGTGCTTTGAGAGGCGGTGCCTCAAACAAAATACTGTTGCTCGGCTTAAGTCAAAATATTTGGCCCCTCTCAAAATTTTGGGATGGCTATGCTATTGATCCGAGTTCCTGAGTAGCCTATGGGCCAGTGGTTAACTTAGGGTTGGGGGAGGCGAGGTAAGGCTGAAACAGGGGCCCTCTGATGATGTCATCATGCTCAGCCAACCGTGATAAAACCTTTTGATCAAGCCTAGGAAGGGGATATGCGGGCCAATCAAGGATACGTTCTTGAGACTACGGCATGACTTACTTAACAGAAATGCACAAGGGTGTTCGTGATATAGCCTAACGCAATTAAAATGGGGCACCAACTTTTCGTCCATTTTTTAGTAACCAATGGGGTAAGGCAAGGGGTAGTTCTAAGCCCATATTTCTTTGCTGTTTACCTTGATGAACTCTCAGAACAGCTGTGTGATGCACTGTGGGAAATATGGCTGTGAATCATCTAATGTTTGCTGACGATCTAATGTTTACATGTGTATTAGTGGACTCCAACGTCTTCTAGATATTTGTGGTAACTATGCTGCTGAACACGAAATTGTCTTTAATTGTAACAAAACAAGTGGTGTTCTTTTTTGTTCCAAAAATTATAAACAACCTTCTCCATCAAATGTTTCTCTGAACGGTGTAGGCTACGTGTAGCCTGCAATTTTTTGACCAAGTGAAATAACTTGGTGTGCTGATAAATACCTCACTGAAGGATGATGATGATGATATTCAGAGACGAATGAAATCGCTGTACTGTGCAGCAAACAAGCTCCGAAGCTCATTTGACCAGTGCTCTCCTGCAGCAAAAAACACTCAATTCCGTGCCTATGGAATGCCAATGTATGCTTACCAATTGTGGAGCACACAGGCATGTATGAAGCGCTTAGGCGCTGCATACAATAATGTCTACCAAATTATGCATTACATACCCAGAAATTTAAGTGTTTGCCCAAACCAAGTTAGCCATCGTGTCACCACTTTTGATGCCTTATGGATAAATAATCTGTATCGCTTCTTGCAACTTTGTACATCTTCATCTAACTTTTTCTCCGTTCTCTTCAAATGTCTGATGCTTTTTACAAATATCCGTTTTTCCTCAATTGTTTCACGCTGCTGTTTGACGGTGACCAGCTGATTTGTTGATGCCCTGTACCTTTTCAATGCTACTGGGCATCATGCATGCAGCCCCACCCCTACCAAATCTCCATTGATATCCTTTTACCAGCAGCAAAAACATTTGGCCTAAAATTAGCGTAGCCTACTTCACAAAATGATTCCAATCTATTTTTACTGTTGGTGGATGGAGGATTTACCCTTTCAATCTCCCCTTGTTGGCCTCTGTCTACATACCGACACAGAGTTGTAAAAGGGCCTCATTTTGAAGCCTGAGGCCGGCCCAAGCCCGAACCCGGCTCGAGCCCGACATTTATTTTTGAAGCCCGATTTAGGCCGGAAAGCCGAATTTACCGAGGGAATTAAGATATGCGCAACTGCGGAGTAACAAAAAACGTTGTGTGCAAGTGTAGTTGCACGTACACGGTTTATCACACCGAAAATAGCAACCACCTTGACCAAAACATTGGCGTAATCTGGCACAAAGGCAGCGTGTTAGTCAATGATAATACTGCGGAGTGTGGAATATAATGTTTCTCAAGAAAAAAAAAAAAAAATATCACGAAACTATCCACGATGGCGCTATAGGCATAAAAGAAACTTCCTAGCATAGCTCTATAGATATGAAAAGACGGCTTGTAGGCTTCTTAAAACAAGCCGAGAATCACGTGGGTGATTGATTTTTTCGACGCAACGCCATCGCGTGCTAATTTCCTCACGGCTGTCGCCTTCTCAAAAACAATGTGAGACTAATCCTAGCAGAGAATAAAAGCACGCAGCTGTGTTTGCAAAAAGAATCAACTGAAGAAAAATCACTTCACTCACAGAAGTTACCACGGTGAGCACAACATATCTACGGCACGAAAGAAAAAAGTCGTTACTCTTTGTGTTAAAAAAAAAATTTGTATGCAGGCCCGAAATAGTAAATTTGCTTCCGAAAGAGCTCAGGTTCAACCATGGGTGCCCCAAACTTGCTTTTTGCCCCGGGCGCCATCTAGCCTCGTTACGTTCCTTCTTGATTCATGCAGGTACCTATATGGGCCAAACTCAACAGCACAGCATACCCTGATTTAGTGGAGGAAATTAGTGATGCTTTGCGAAGGGTTGAAGCAAGCGAATCCACAATCCTGTTGAGAGACTTCAATGCACATGGAAACAAGATTGGTGTGTGGATGCGTGAGAGTGGTTAATGCAATAATGCAAAGCTAGGTAGTAAGGGAAGGTTGCCCCTACAACTGTTTTGCAAAAACAAATTTTGAACATGAACAACTTTTTCCAACAGATATTTGCACGTGTACACCAAGTGCAAAGATTCGTTTGGTCAACGATCACTGCTTGATATATGTATCGGTCAACGATCACTGCTTGATTTCTGTACTGGTCAGCTGACTAGTCCTATAAGTGCTGCGCGTTCGTGTCAAAAAGGTGCAGAATGATTGACCGATCATCATTTAATTGTCTGGAAATTAGAAGAAAGTTTCTTTATTTTCACTTTGTATTCCCTTTGCAGTGTTGCGAGTGGTCTGCAGTCGTCCATTTCTGCTTTCTCCGCGCCGTGCGGTGGTCTACGCGGGTACTTTCGCAGTGAATGCTGCACTCGTGGCAGGTCATTGGCAGCACTGTTGAGCAACGGCTAATCACGGAAAGTTGTTATTACCCAAGTATGACTGACAAAACGTAAGGCTGTAATCCTACCTATGCTCAGTGGCGTGCAGAGGTCTGGTGATACGCGGGCGACTGCTTGATTGCATGCCCTCCTGCCAAATTCTTGTATTGAGCAGTAGCATATGGTTGTCATTGTTACTGGATACACGCTGATTGTGACGTCACAATATGTTGTCATATTAACATTTCTGAACCAACGCTTTGGCGATGTTTGTTGACACAACATATGTGTCTACACGCAGTGGCGTAACTGACGGGGGGCAGGGGTGCGCGCCGCCGCCCCTGGCAAGCTAAATGTAAAAAATAGGCCACCCTCACCCTCAGAGATTTCATGAACTGTAGAATATGTAAGTGCTTCTACAATTTTTGGAAATCCGTTGGTCTTGACATTTTAAACACTGAAATAGTGCAGTGCTTAGCAAAACAACAATCATCAAATGAACCGTAAATTCAAATTTGTTGCAGTGCAGCGGGGTGCAGTGTACAATACATCATCTTGAACGTGCATACTATGTGTGATGTAATAATCGCCCATAGGTGTGGAACGTTGCTGCTATTTGCGGCCATTATACTTCTACTTGCTTTGGACTGTGTGATGGACTTGAGCTGTCATGTACATTTCCTTGAGATTAGGCAGTGACCTTGAGATTAGAATACAGAGAAAGTTGTGTAGTGACACTGCAACTTTCTTTTTTGTTTTGCAACGCCAATTAATAAAGCTGTCTGCAAATCACCGGTGGATGTTGAACGCAGCAGCGGTGTTGATTTTGGCATCTCGGCTGAAGGTGGTAACTTCGTTTTTCTGGCCATCCCAGCGGGTGCCGCGGCTTTGGTCTGCGCAGCGCACTTTGTGAAGTATGCGATTAAGCCCACAGTATGGGTCGCGACCCAAACAAGGGTTGCGATTTCGCAAATGGTCAGAAAATAGGTTGCGCCGAGGCGATCAAAAACCTAAACCTGAGCTGTAATTTTTCTAACTTGTCTGTGTCTGTTTGCAGTGTAGCGTAGGCACTTGAGAAACAGTAGAATGCTGACATTGAAAACGAACTTAGCAACCTGCTGCCAAAAATCATCCATACAATCAACATTTTTGTCATGTTAACATACGTTGTTTGAGGCTTGGGTCGCAAGATGTTCACCAAACTCAGATTTCAGTCACGCTCGAAAAAGTTTTAGAACTGCTGGTTAATTAAGCAACATACAATTATTGTCAGGAGTCGTCTGATAAACACCCACATCCGGATTCTTATCATTTCTCAACTTTTTCTGAGTATTGAGAACGCTCTACATGGCAATTTGGCACTAACGTTATGAATCAAAATTTTTGGTGTGTATCCCATCTCTTTACTAAGTGATCTTTGTAATGTTGAATATGCAATACAGATTGCAGTTTTGACAACGAAATGCGAATATCTGCAACATAAATATACGAAGTAGGAGTAAATATGAAATCTGGTGCTCAGAAACGTAAAGAGAAAGCACAACAGCAATTTCAAAGTTCTGCTGCAAAGTCCAGAGAGCCGACGGAATTTTTTGCTCCTTCCATCACCCCTACTAACAACAATTTAGCTGAAAAATCCTGTAATGCTTTACTAGTAATTATCCAACTTCAAAGACAAAGTTTTCTTGCCTTTGCTGCAGCAAATTTATTGAATATTTCGTCAAAAATTATATAATTTGAAAGGCCACATGCATTAACCTAGGAAATATCTAACGCCATAAACGTTGCGGAGATGTTCTAGGTCATCAATTTTGTGATCTGAATTTCGACAATTAAATGTCCACGGAGATCTTCAGTTTATGGGTTAACTCAAATATAAACACATGTAGCAATAACTGAAAATTTTACATTTATAACTAGTGTGCTCAACGCAGTTGCACAGTTTCAATCAATATCTTGAAAAAGTAGCCAGTATTTAGTTGCATTACTCCTTCACCCACGCCATGTTGAGGATATGCGCAAGAAAAATACGTAATTTCATAATTAATACCAACCGTCAAATCGTGCTTTAAATTAAATGAATACAAACGATTGTCCGACCCATGCTAAAAATATCTCGCAAAAACATTTGATACCTTGATCAAAACAATTTACATGCTTTTGTACACCACTCAGCATCCCTATCCGACATTTTTAGCCATTTACTTCACAACCTGATGTTAAAATGTCTTCATTTCTTCCTACTGTCGGATTACTATTTGATGATAAGTGAAAGTAGGTATAGCGGGTGCGCTGTTTCAGTGTTTGGCATTCCCCTGTATCCATGGGTGTTCGCAGGGGGGACAAAATGGGAATTTGCCACCACCTGGAATTTGGGACTAAGAACCAAAAGTGCCTAGAAAACCTGAAGTCAGCAGCTTAATTGACTTAATTCTTGCAATGACAGTTTTATTTTCCGATATGACACTCACACTGCACAAGAACCGGGTTCACTGTTGTGGTGTCATACAATTTTGAGCTTGAAGTTCACTCATGTCCGTTACATTGCCTCCAGAGGCAGGTTGCGAAACTTGGGTGCGGATAGTTCTAAAATGGCCTTCATTGCGTAACAGTAATGTAGCAGCGCAAAATTAATGCGCGCTACAACATAATGAACAAAGGTCAAAGCCACGCAGAACCACGTCCAAATATTCAGAAAACAAAAATATAACCAGTCCAAGGGGAGAACCTCGAAGCAGTG
>Ga0210059_1007483_pt1 | contig 17343 bp, 11 predicted proteins | sample Ectturendosymbi2_FD_188042 | JGI IMG/M metagenome (GOLD analysis project Ga0210059, IMG submission 188042) | Ecteinascidia turbinata endosymbiont from Florida, USA - Sample 2 (SPAdes) (version 2) | ecosystem: Host-associated > Tunicates > Ascidians > Unclassified | place: Key West, Florida...
TCAAATCACGGAAACCGGCTAGAAAACCGAGACTGACCCCTGCAATGAAGTTGAAGCGCTTGCAGTTTGCGAAAAAATACAAAGACTGGACAAGCCAGCAATGGTCCAGAGTTTCGTTTTCCTACGAAAGCAGTTTGCCTCGAGGAAGAGAACTGTGAGGAGACCACCAGGAACTCGGTACAATGAAAGATTCAAACAGCAAACCATGAAACACCCCCTGAGTGTAATGATTTGTGGAGCGATTTCAACACAAGGAACGGCCGGCCTATTCTTCCTCGATCCCGGAACCACCACGAATGGCAAAAAATATCTGGATTTGATGAAAGAGACGTTGGAGTTACACACGGCAGTGCATAATTGCGAAATATTTATGCACGACGGGCCGCCATGCCATCGGGCAAAAATCGTCACGGACTTTCTCAAGACGAAAAATATCAAATTGTTGGAATGGCCGGGCAATAGCTCGGACCTTAATCCGATTGAGAATTTCTGGACAAAACTGAAGAATAGAGTTCCTGAGAAGCATCCAAGCAGTCTTCCATCGCTTATTAAGACCATCAAGTCATCCTGGGTTCTCGACATGTCCACAGAGCTGTGCCGAAACATCATCGAGAGCATGCCGAGACGGATCAGGGCGGTGTCAGAGGCCAAAGGAGGACATACAAAGTACTGAATGTTGATATTTTTTATGCAAAATGGATAATAATATATAAATATGACGCCTATATATGAAAATTATAGATCGGAAACACCTGTGTACTTTCATTACGCTACGGGATCAAAAAGTTGTGAAATTTCTCTGTTTGGTCTTTTGGCCACGACTGTACATACAAATACCAACATTCAGTTCTTTGTATGTCCTCCTTTGGCCTCTGTAACGCCGCCCTGATCCGTCTCAGCAGTGTGGCAAATATAGGAAACAGACGAATCGGCGTAGTGTCAACTAACTCAGTTTTTTTCCTAACTTTCGGGCCAAAAAATGATCCAGGCAATGACGCATGCATTTTTCAGTGAAAAGAAAATGAAAGTACTCAGGATAGCTACATTCGAAGAATACTGCAACTGAAATTGGAAAATTTTTAATATACTCCGTTTTTTTAAACAAAGTGGTTGCCATGAAATGTAATGGTGAAGTGCTGCGGGGACGTTCTGTTGCACATAAAAATAAGTGCAATTTTGCTCTTTACCTTTTTTGAGGAAAAATTACGCAATTATCAGACATTAAACGTACTTTTTAAAAACTGAAGAAAAAGTTGAGACCAGTGGTTCGCTACAATGCCCCTAGGGCAAGCATTCACACCGATTCTGTGAAAAACCTTGCCGTGTGGTTTTGTGGATGCAAGTGGAGTTTTTAAATACAGGTTGTTAACTGCAAAAAAAACAGTGAATCATCTGTTCAATGGGAATTCTCGCCTTTGTTTTCAAGGATCAAGGACAGAAACACTGTTGATAGCAAATTCAAGCAAAGTCCTTGGCACTCAAGGACGTCTGGCAACCTCAGGCGTAGAGCACACAGGGCTGAGAAAATCTTTTGTTTTGAAGAAAAAAAACGATATGAATCAACGTTTCTTTTGTTTTGAACAAAACAAATGAAAATGTCTAATCCATTTTTGTAAAGAATCGCAAGTGAACTGTAGGTGAGCCACTTGAAAACTTATCACAACAAGAACAAACACGTTGACGAACAGCAATGAAAATCTCGAGAAAAGTGTATTGGTAGATCTTGCAGGTCCAGTAGAAATGCCAAAAAAACTAGCTCCGCTAGGATGTATATCCATAATCTAAACCCAACATTCAAGTGTCATCATTAAAACCTCTAAGTTCGCTGTAAGCTTTTGAGAAATCAGCCGAATGGGCTCTGCTTTCATCTTTTTGCTATGATTCAAATTTACAGATGTCTGTATTCAAGTAACTAGTCTCCACACAGGCTGAACAGTTTGCAAATTTTTAATAGGAAATTGATTTTACGTAAAATTACCCATTTTTAGTTCTTCAACCTTAATTAAACAGATATAGTACGTGTGCTTTTGGCTAATTTTTATCAACATCATTGCACAACTGCTGATGGCTGCACTCCGTTCCTGAGCAACTAATTCTGCAAACGCGCTGCGAATTTGCATGTTCTGAGCGGCCGCTCGTTGGTAAAGTGCCGCCTCCGAACTGGAAGGCTGGGTGTTTGATCCACGGCAACTGAGTGAATTACCGTAGCGCTCCTTATGTTCATCTCAACCGCCTCGGCAAGAAGCAAATTTCAGGCTTCGGCCCGCCACCAATTTCCGTCACCAAAGTAAAATAAAATAAAATAAAAAGTCTTTACTTCTTCCTCATTTGTGAGGTTGTAACACGTCTTTTAAAGTGCAGTTTGCATCTTCGGAAGACTGTCGTGGGCTATATCATTTAGCAGCCGGTCATCAGTCAATATAGTCAGTGTGTAGTCAATTGGTAATTCTTGATTGAAGATGCTTGTCTTTGTTAACTTGTTTTTAGTAAGCTAATTTAATAATTCGTGTTAAGTGTGAAGACGTAAATTTTTTTTGCTTAACGTAGCAGCCGTTGTTAAAATAAGGCATTATCCTCACTGAATACACTCCTACAATGGAAACATTCTTAAAGAAACCAATGAGAACAAACGACAACAAACCCGATAATGCGCCCAGCACAAGCGGCGTTGTAAAAACAGACGTTTGTTCAAAGGCAATATAGTGAGCTGAAGCTGATACTCGGCATGGATGTTCTTGGTGTGGTATTGAAAAGGTTACCAAACAATTCCAAAACCGAACCAAGTCTATTTACACAGAGCAAACAGTTTCTAGAGCAAAACTCTGGCCAGGAATTTCTTCGAGCAACTGAAGACTTTTTTTCAACTCACGACATGAAATGGAATAACTGCATTAGCACTTGCGCTGATGGTTTTTCAGCAATGATGGGCGAAGATAAAGGGTTTGCTGCAGTGGCATATCTAGGGTATGGCAGGCATGGCACGTGCCGCGGGCGCCATATTGACGGGGGTGCAAAATCGCTTGGCAAAAATTAAAATTTGTGACTTACAGTTTCTTCAACCTCTGTTTTGCGCCCATGCAATAATTAATTGCAAAGCTGCATAAACACAGCGCCCTTAGCTAATGCATTAAGTCGGGCGTGTTGCTCCAGTACCACCAATCAATATGACAAAACTGTGTTATTGTGACACAACACAACGGTCAGATATTGTGACAGAACAAGAACGCTCGCTTGCCAGCAACAAGACCTCGTCCTTCTCACGCTGTAAGAAAGTCTCAGTCACTCTGCTGTTTCAGGCAAGAAGATATTAGTCAGGATCTGGTTGAGATGAGTTTAAGTCCATGCTACGCAAATAACAGCAGTTAAGCTCCCACGGATTTACAAAGTGCTTAAAACTGCTGCGGCCTACTCCGACTTTACGAAACTTCTTCGATGGCCGCTAGTGTCGGATAAATAAGCTAAGCATAATTCCCCAGTCCAGAGAGATAAAAGAAAAGAACATCAAGATGGTCCTCTAAAATCAGCAGTTAGTATCGTTGCCGTACCAGTTAAGCAAAAAATGTTACCTCATGAGAAAAGAGCTTTGTTAGTCTTGTGTAGATCTAGCTTTTTCTGTCCAGTGGTTTGGCTGTATACATGGGCGTTCGCAGAAATTTTTACAGGAGGGGCAACATCCACATTTTTCTTATCTTTTTCAAATTGCTGACGATGCAATGCAAATGGACGTTAACAAAATGATTTACCCTTTCTACGCCCCAAAGATTATGACCCATGTCCATGGGCGTTGGAAGGGGGTAAAGAGAGGCCAAGACCCCCTCGATTTCTAAATTTTACATTTTCTTATTCCATATATTTAGAAAAAAGGTTCATTTCTTAGTTTCAATGGGGTAAAATGAAAATTAACCACTTTGGCCCCTTCTTTTCGAAAAATCTTTTTGGCTACATTTGGAAAAATCCACAATTGGCTTCCCCTGGAAAAAATCCTTCTGACGCCCATGTTGCGGCAACGGGTACAATAATGCGCTTCGTTGGGGCAACAGCCAGGTTGATAACGATAATTAATTTACACAACAGGCTATCTGCAGAATTTCAAAGCAGGTACTTTTCAATTAAGCATTGTCATGTTCATTAACGAAACCTCAAACTATGACTTTATTTTACCTGTCAAGACATGCTAGCGTCACGTAAACAGGCCCATGACCAGCTTGGGACACCAGGGGGAGCGAAGGGTTTTCTGAAGGGGGCTCAAATTGACAACCGCGTGGCATTACTAAGCACGATTAGAAATACAATAGTTTTAAACTATGTCCGACACATTTTTCCAGTGGTGGCGAAGCCCCCCTGCTCCCCCCTTTGTTGCGGGCCTGCTTAAAAACAAGATCTGCAAACGTCTGATATCTCGTCCAAAGCGATCAAGCACACTTTCAATAAAACCTTGCTTGTCTTTGCTGATTTTTTCACGGTGAACGCTCATCATACATCAACCGGGTAAGCGTTCATCGGACATTGTCAACTGAAGCCACGCTTTCACTTTTCACAAAGTACTTAGTAAAGACGTATTACCACAAGGCTGCCTAGACGTATTTTAACAAGCCACGTAGTTTTAATTACCATGTTAGAAGAAGCCTGTGTTGGCGTAGTTTGATTAAGCTGCTCATTCACGTACATTGGTCACACTCAGTCACAGTCTCACACCAGAACCGTCGCCAGAAACTCATTAACAGGGGGGCTTTACGTTTGTGCAGGGGGGCTTAACATTCAAATTTAACAAAAATTCCACTGATTTATTGGGGGGATTGGAGTTTTGTTTGGGGGGCTAAGCCCATCAAAGCCCCCCGTGGCGACGGCACTGTCTCACACTAACAGTGAATTTTTCAAACTTGTGGAATCTTTGCAACCCATTCACTCATGCTTCTTTTCAAATCGTATAACTATGTGACTTATCGCTATCAGCAGTCACTGTATCGTTGCATTACCGGCCGCAATGTCTGCGTGCCGTTCAACAGTCACATGCGGTAAAACGCCTACTGCCGTGACTTGAAGTAAACCTTCGAAGATTTGTTGCCGTGTTACTGTTACACAGTAAAGACCAACAATAGAAGAGTCCGCACAAAAGTTTCACAACCTACTTTTGCCGGGAAAGGTGCGGATACAGTTTTTTTACTGCATGAAACCAAAACAGTGAATCTGGCTCTTGTTCAGTTTGAGTGTCATACCGACAAATGAACTGTCATCACAAGAATCGGTATTAAGCTTCTGACTTCAGGTTGTTCAGAAATTTTTAGTTCTTAGTTCCAATTTCCAGGGGGGGAAATGCCCGTTTCCTCCCCCCCTGCGGACGCCAATGACTGTATAGCACGTTTAAACGTCTTTTTGCTCTTGCATAACATGTAACTTATTGTACCATCCACATTAAATGTGATTTATTTTAAAACAAGTTTTCGTTTGCAATTACAATATGTTGCGTGATTTTCTTGTAAGATTTACAATGTGGTCAGCCAATACTACGTATAATGTATGATAAAGTTATTATTTGATTGTTTTGATATTTTCTATACTGTAACGTGAATAAATAAGCATAGACGTATGTTCTTGTCCTTGTTGATAAATTATAATTTATAATTTTATTTGCTGAAACGTTTTAGGAAAAAATACACAATTTCTATTTGGAAACATTTATTTTCTTCATGGTTTGTCGTTCGTAAAAATTTTGTCTATATCAAATGTTTAAATTATTATTGAAAAGGGCGCACATTTAAACTTTGCCATGGGCGCCATTTTGCACAGATACGCCACTGGTTTGCTGCATGGACAAAACGTCAAACTTCAGCAATACAAATTACTCATTGCTGCATGCAGGTGGAAGCGTTGTTGATCGAATTTTTACCAAAGGAGCTGCCAGAAACGATGAACGATTGTATCCACATCGTCGCTAAATTGGCATACATGTCTGACATCTTTGGCCATATGAATGAACTCCTTATAAAAATGCAATATAGAAATGAAAACACATTGACATGTTCTAACAAGTTAAAACAGATTAAAAAATAGTATTTTGTCGAAATAAGTTAAGACAAGGATCACTGGATTTGTTTCCAAGGAGAAATTAAAATCAGTGAATGACAAGGATTTCGTGTTGATTTTGGTCTCGTAAACACCCGTCTCGTAATTTTGGAATAAACCTTTAATCAATTCATTATCTTCTTAAGTGCTGATCGTTCATCGTTTAGGCTTCACTTTTTTCTCGTGTTTAAAAAACGTTTTCGCATCTGTAGTCATTCATGATCGGGTTGAACTCATGTCACTAATCTCAACTCCCAGTTTGATTGTGCAATGTCATGACCTATTTGAAGGCGTGATCCCACTCAAACAAAAGTTTCGCGTTGTCAGATGCTTGGGACAATTACCTTATTCCTCGTCTATTCCGGCAAATACAAAACGCAACAGATGTGCACCATTTCAGAGTAGCCGCCCGGACAGCTGGTTTTTCTGGCAGCGCTGTCTGTCAGCGACGTAGCTACTTCCTCAATATCCAGTATCGCTGACGCATGACATAGTTCGATGGCGGTTACCAACTGAGGGGGAGAGGATTCAAGTCAACTTACACTCTTGCAGTGTCTTTTCACTGGCATAAGCTTTATTGCACGATTAATAAGCGTACTGTTCGAACCGCTTAATAATATTACTGCAGTAACTTTGTGAACTTGATAACCTCAGCTTTCTCTTTTCAACTGGGACTTGCGTGAGAAGAATGCCAGTTTATTGTCATAAGGATAGTGCGAATGAAAGTGTTTGCGTCTTACTCACGAAACGAAGGATACGATGAAAGCAAAGAGGTGTAACACCAGTTTTGCTTCGAAAGATCATGTTGGTGCAGGAAAACAAAACTATGAAGTAAAATCTTTGTTCCAGTCCAACATTCTTCTCACTTCTACGTTTCTACTTTCTGCAGGTGCTTGAGCTTCCATCCTAAAAACCTGCGAGAAAGCAAAACTTGGTGTATGCAAAACAATCAGAAAATATGGGTAGGTGTCAAAGTAGTGTAACTGTCAATTCGGAAAACGAACTAAAGTTTTAGAAATAGTAGTTAACAGCAGGTAGAAATACGCCATTAGCCCCAGTCATGCACATTCTAGTCATTGGTTCTTAACTAGGGTTGCGAGATTAGTTCCTACAAGGGCAAGGATGCTGAATCACTAGGGTTTGTTTGTGAAGAGAACTCTAGCCACTAGTATAGTGTAGTCATTTTTATGTTTAGCAATATATTATTTTATTGTCAGTTAATGCGAATAAAGATAAAAACACTCAATGGTTTTGCGATTTACGCATAAAATCGGTAATTTCAAGCGGGTGGTAACAATGATAAAGGTTAAGAATGACTGTTCTAAAACAAGCTTGCTGAATGCATCCGAATTGTGGAAATATGACAAGCGAAAGGAATTCCAACGACAATTCATGTTTTTTTCTCGGCCTGCACTACTGTACATTAACTGTTCTTTCAAATCCCAGGGAATAATTAATGCAAGAAAGGTTGATTAAGCTATATTCTTTCCAGCATTTATAATGAACCTAAGGTGGCGAAACAATGTTTTATTATCATTACGGAAGCCGTAATTTTATACAAGTTGAAAATCAGACAAAGTGTAGTCAAATCTGACAACAGCACGTTGATACACGGTTGAGTCTTGGGATAGATCTATCACAATTTTTGTTAATAATATTAATTAATTGACAAAAAGTGCAGCGGTATTAACTAGTTAACAACAGGTACGGTGGCGGCACTGAAATGTGGGGCGAAATGTGGGGCCGCAAACCGGTACGACAAGTTAAATAAACGCATGAGACTTTAAAAAAGTCTTATGACGGTTCTTGTAGCTTACAATTTCTAGGAAAGCGTATCGTAAACCCAAAGCCGTAGGCAGCTGCTGATACAATACGCCGGGGAAAGCAAGTGTTTTGTCATCTAAATAATTGATTTGCGATCAAAATAATTGTTTTGTCACGTTGCGTTCTGATGATCAAAAGCAACGCCGCTAGCATCACAGAACCTGCGATTTCATAAAGTAATTTTGGCTTAATCCACACCTCAAGTAGTAAGGCACTTACAGAAGTCGAAGATGCTCTTTTTTGGCTTTTTCATGACTGGAGCACAGCACACTGGAACTTTTCGAACACATGGTTGATAACACATGGGCTTTCGAATGACTGGACATGGAACTTTTCGAACACATGGCTGATAACACATGGGCTTTCGAATGACTGGACATGGAACTTTTCTAACACATGGTTGATAACATGATGGTTGATAACATCCAGTTTTGTAACCTGAGCACAATTGGAAACCATGAACAATAACGCAAAAGTATAACAAAAAAATACATTAACTGTCGAAGTTGCTCACGTTGTTCTGCCACCTGACCCTTATAATACGTAAAATAGCCAATGTATATTCTTTTGTTTAGTAAAGAGGATATCGTTGTTTCAGAACAACACTAACACGGTAGCGCCATTTTCCTGAAACGAGTCGCTGAAAAAGCAGGCTTTCTATTTGGTCATCTATAAGTTGAAATCTGAGCTTTTGCTGGCTATCTGCCATAATCGAAGCGACATTGACCACTATCTTATACACTACATTCCTAAAGGCATAGCATCAATTCAAACTACTTTGAAGTAGCGAGAATTACATTTTAGTTGGAGTCCTCAAGATATCAAATTAGTTAATCAAAGTTGCATCAGTCCTTTAGCACTGCAATCACATACTGAAAGCAGCATAAAAAAATTTTGGTCGACTTTCATTTTTGATCGATTGTGATTAATCTTTCAAAGACGTGCTTTAAAAATCTGAAAGGTTTGTTACCACAGAATAGAAATGCTGCCATCACGTTTCTACCAGTTTGAGAATCTGCATTTGGCACCAAAAAATCTTGTTGTCAAACATATGTATACATATATTGAATGCGCATAATATTCTTACTTCACAACCGATTAAAACTGAAACCCGGGTGGTAATATATTTTAAAACCGCATTTGTACACGCCTTGAAGCATGTTTTTGAAATAAACGTATGGTTTTACACAATGAATTTGACGGGCATTTAGCAGGGCGCTTGAAACATCGTGATTACAAAATGACAAAGTTTTCGTCATATAATTAGCGATTTTATGGTTACAGTTGATACAGGGCCGTTGCCAGGATGTCGCAGCAGGGGGAGGGGGCAAAAATCACAAGGGAGGCACATTTTTAAATACAATATTGGATGCATGCAGCAACCGCCACGAAAAAAGTCGCTCGCGATATGTAAACTTTATTCACATTTAACTCGACCCAGAAATTTGTACAGATATGAACGCCGAACCGGCTGTGCAACGTCATTTGATGTTATTGCAGCTTGGGCAAGGGAAGAGACAAGAAATACCATATTTAGCAAACTGTTAAAACTGCTGTCTCCTCGTAGATTGTCCTCGCTTTTCACCTTTGCCCATCGCCTCATCTTTCATGTCGTACAAGCTGCAGCATACCAGGCGGTTCGCTATACAGCAGAAATAATGCAAGCAGACGACACAACGGGGCAATTGAAGCACAAAATCAGAAAGAATGTCACCCTATGAACCTCTCCGAATAGAACAAAATTCGTCAAAAAATGGTTTTGACTCATTTTTGGAATCAACATAGCTCTGTTATCTGTTACATTTAAATTCTTCAGTACACTCAGGGCAGGATTAGCTGATGCGATGCCCTAGTAGGCTATTCCAATTGTGAGGTACCATCTCTCACTGTTACTAGGGAAAATAGAAAAGCGCTAAGCCGATAATGACGATACTGACGCTCTAAAGCAGAGGTTCCCAACCTGAGGTACATGTACGCCCAGGGGTGCATTTGCCTATCTGAAGGAGTACATTTGAGGTTAGCAATAGAAGATAAAAAATAGTTACATTATATTCATATCGAAATATTTATACATATATCAAAATCACATGCTTATTGTTAAATATATCTATGAATAACCATGATAAAATATTTCGTCATACGAGATTTTAGGGGTACATGTTCATTGTTCATCTGTTCAAATGCTGAAGAGGTACTTACTCATGTGTCGGAATGCTTAAGGGGCACATGGCAAACAAAAGGTTGGGAACCCCTGCTCTGAAAGTACGGTCAATAAAAATTCGTAGATCCTTACTGCGAGTGCCCACGATGACTGCGCTTGTTCTTACTTTCGGCCCAAAAGCCTTCAATGACTCAGAAATGTGTAATGAATGCTTGGCTGGCGGGAACACTACTGCAATTTCGACAGGGGATACAAGCAAAAACGTCACGGTTAAATTTTTGAAAAACACATGGCCTACGTAAACTTTACATCTCCTTTTTCTTCGCTGTGCTCAACAGTAGCACCAAAAATATACAATTTCCTAAAAACCAAATACACTACACATATACCCTATGTGGCGGCAGTAAGGACAAGGGCTGTAAAAATCTCGCACACGCGAGCAAAACACGTCAAGTAAAACATCCCAAATGGCTGCAACTACCAGGATCACGATTCGATTGTTACTTTTCCAGACTGCAAGGAATCGAATGCAAGGAAACTGTCGCGTGAAAGGATGTGAGGCTTAAACTTCCTTTATGCTGTCACTATTGAAATACGTGTTAAGAAATAAAACGCTACAATCACCGAATAAACTCAGGTTGAACAGAGCACAGCAAACAATTTATTAAAGGGTTTTGTCCTGGATTCATAACAAAATTATCTAGGATTTCATTAAACTTTTTTTGCCTAAGTTTGTCATTTTTAATGCACCTAGTGCTTAGTGTTGGACAACCTGTCCTGGAGCATTGCGACCCGTTAATTCATTTTTAATTATTTTGAAACCTTAGTAAGACCTTTCTTCTGAGCAGTTTGTGACCAGCAAACTGAGAAATAAGACTCCGCGTGGTTGGATAGACCAAGAACCACTAATCTAAAGCATCACACCCAAACGCTGCTCTGTCATTTTCTTGCTGTTTGCTTACTCTTTGTCTCCTTGGGCAGAGTTATGTGGGTGCCATTTAGCAAAATGACTTTTGCTTATTATTTAGCTCATCAAAATTTCTTTGATTTACTTAGCATGGGAGCAGTACAAATTTGCGCAAGTATTGCACTCAATGGCAATCTGATTTCTGAATGACTGAATAGAAACGCTAACAAAGCAGCTGTATTGCTCAAGATCAGAAAAAGCAACTTTGTTTTTATTGAAGGATAATGCTAGCCTTACACATATTTCATATCTGCAGTATCACCTTTAAACTTCGAGCAGGTGCATATCGAAACTTTCGCGTAATACACACGTAACAATTGACACCATCCACCAAATGTAGGATGAGTATGTCGACACTACTGTCGGCATGCGGCTTGACCAACGGTCATATTCATGAAAACCCGTTGGAAGACCCTGGTGTTATCGACACAAAATCTGATTAAAACGTTTAAAAATTAAAAACGTAAATCGTTGACGAATGTTTATTTATAGAACTGATCATATACAGTAACGGCATTTGACTTTATGCGTACTACAGTTTGCTCGAGGGCCCCTTGGATCTTGAGGCCCTAGGCTCAAGCCTATTGGTAAATCCAGTCCTGAGTGTACCCAACCTACGTGTGACTACTCAAAAACTAATTTCACAGTACTCTGTGTTTCGTACAACTGTACTGTCCGTCATGAATTAAAAACAAGACCCGCTCTTGGTTTACCATGAGCGAAAATTTTGTTTACATAAAGCATTCAAGACCCTTATGTTGGCAATTCTGGCGAATAAAACAGTGGAATTTTGCGCTTTTGTCTACTTGAAAAACGAACGTAATGTCGCAAACAAGAGTCATTCAACAAGCTATTGCTTATTGACCACCCACAAGTGCGCATAGCAATTCTACAGCTTCGTGGTAGGTCGGGGGGCCAAACATGAAATGGGGGGCACAGAGCTTAAATGGGGGGGCCGGGCACCACTGGCCCCCCGCTGGCGATGGCCATGAGTTGATACCATATCAGGATTAATTTTTTTAAAATAGCGCTTGATAAATGTGATCCTAATTGGGACGACTTTTGTTTCCCCACTGAGGAAAAAGTTATGTCATGACCTGTAGTTTAGGACGTCAGCATTTAACACGTTATTAACATCCATTGTGATTTGATTAGTCTATGAAACCGGTTCGGATAAAATCTTAATGCACATAAACTGGTCGTTAGGTTACTAGGCAATACTTTAGCAAAATTAGTACACGGCTGCTCATAAACGCTGACCTAGCAACATCGACCATACGTACCTGGGTTGTAGGGTACAGCAGAAGCTGCGGCGATCAGGAAGAAGAGGATCAACAGTTTCATCTTGTAGAGTTCGAGTGGTCGTGCCTGTAAAGGTTTGGTATCGAGCTAGCCAGAGTCAGGTGCTTATATAGGCTGTGCCTCGCTGTAACATCCTGTTGATGGGCACTGTCATAGAGTTTAGAACTCTAATGTCACCTGCCGGAGTGAAGGGGTGCTTTGCCACTCACAGCATCCTTTCAATATTTGCTAACCTGCATCAGAGCACTAGATCTTCGTTTGCAGTTGACATAAAAACTTTACTTCTCGCTGTGAGTGTACTCCTGCTTGGCTACATTTGTTCCCTCTGGTGTTCAATGCCAAAAACGACAGACTGCACTGGTTGGTGAACAGATGTACCAACAAACATCAATCCTTTGCGCGAGAACTATGACACTACGATCTGAGAAGCTGTTGACACTTTAGGCAGAGAAAGGCTTATGTCAAACATAATAAGATGATCCATTCATCATGTCCACACAGCTGAAGCTTTTCCGCAGTTATATTGACCTTGCTGAGTACTTTTTTGATGGATATATTCAGCCGTTCGAAACCCACTTGTCTGTAACAACAAGCGGATTGATCCATCGCATGGTCATGTGAACTGAAAATATCTGTTAAGGTATTACAGAAAACAAATCTGGTTACCTTTGGCTTTAGTGTTTTTCTGCGTAAAAGCAGCTCGTGTCTTCTTCGCTGTCAGCAGCAACAGAAGAATGCGAAAAGGTTGCATCACGGCTTACAAATACTTTTTGAATGAGCCGGGTACTGATTAACCATACGTTTCGTAAATAAACACTGCCTTCTTGATACTTTTCCATATTTATGGCATTTCTGCTCAAGCGACGTTGAAAAAATTTGTCTGCACACTTGGCTGTGTTTACTGTAATAAAAAACATGACGTTTGACAGTTGTATTAAGCTCAAAACCTGCTAACGCTTGACTTTTTGATTTTGTAATAGATATTTTGTTGCTGAATTCAGAACGTTTTCTGACGTTTATGCAAAAACAACGTGTTTATTCTAAATCGTTCTTTTTCGACATCTTTTATTCTTTTTTTCCAAGCCGCTCCATCGAAAATAAAGCGTCGCGTCTTCAACTCCTGACTTCAGTGGGTATCTTGCATACAGTCTAACAAAAGCGTGTGCACCAGTGCCAGTCGAATGTCTTGACAATGATATTGCTCATCGGGTGTTAAACATTTAACGTAGATCAATTTCGACGAAAATGAGCGGGAAATGAGATAGGAGACATATCTACATTTAGATAGTACTTCGTTGTAGCCAAAGTTTATGTTTGTTTTCCTCATAAAAACACCCGAGACACAATGATCGAATTCATTTTCCGTGGCATTTTAAGGAAGGGCAAGTAATGCAAGAAAAAATAGATTTTCGATCATTGAAGCAATCAAAAATTTAAAATTTATTAAATTTGAAACAGTTTCTCTTTTATTAAATTTGAAATAGTTTTCCCGGTGAGGCTCTTGATTATGATAAACATAGAAAGGAACTAACTTTACAGCACTATTTGCACGCAGACAACGTTGTTGATACAGTTACATCTGTTACAAACGTGATTGGGCGTTACTGCTTCATTCCCCGTGTATACCCGTATTTTTTCGGTTGTAAGCCCCGGCTTATAAATTTTTTTTCATCATTTTGTGCGGCTTACAATCAAGGGCGACTTACAATCGAGAGCGGCTTACTTTTTTTCTTTAGCTCATCGAAACGTACAGATGACGCTCAGTCTTTCCTTGGCTACATTTTGTTGACTAAACTCTCTTTTTGCATTATCTTTCTACTCTTCAGCATCACGTGCAAACATGCACATGCGTCACAGGAGGGATTATGATGAACAGAAGTCAGTTGTAGAGGTGAAGCATCACTACCAGGGTTGCCAATTAAACGTGAAATGTGCTAGTAGACGAAATTATCACAGAGGCTTAGGTGACCTATGTTCAAGTGCAGCTTGCAATTAAGGGCGGCTTACATTAACATTTTAACACCATTATGTCCGGCTTGTAATCAAGGGCGGCTAACATTTGAATAAATGCGGTACTCAGGTGATACTCACATCTAAGACTGCTCTTTGAATTTTATCAGCTTCACGCATCTCAACAAAGCGCAAGCTGCAGCCGAATTTTAGTTTCGAGCGTTTGGATTTTTCACATTTTAAACAGTAAAAGGTTTGATTGCGATAGTTTGTCTTTTTCTGAAAAGACCTTTTGCGTGATTAACTACATTTCAAGCTTTACTGTACCTATTATGAATCCTAAATTATATTTATTTATTTTTTCTTATTCTTTTCATTTTTATTTTTGGAGACTGCAGTTAGTGGCAGGCCGAAGCCTGAAATTTGTTTCCTGCCGGGGCGATTAAGGTGAACGCTCTTGCCCAAGGAGCGCTACGGCAATTCCCTCAGTGGCCAAACACCCATCCGTCCAATTGGTAGGCGGACACTTTACCACTGGGCCATTTCTCTTTTTCCTCTGACTTTTAAACATTTTGATTGAAAATTTACAATCCACCCGAAATCCAGCCGTGGTGGTGAAAGATCTTTCAATAAAGATATTGGCTTTCCAGAAATTTTTTTTACAAGCGTGATATGCAAAGTCACTCAACGTGGCGCTGTGCACCATAGCGCTCCAAGTGTTCTAAAAGTACAGTTTCAATTTTCAATTTCCATTTCAACATGGGAAGCCGAGAAAGTAGCAAGTTTTCGTTACCTTATAATAATAAACTTTTTGGTTTGAGTTCATTTGTATTCTTCACACCTCCAACGTACATTTGTCTCCATCGATCATTCAGGTACCTTTTACTGTCTGATGGTCGACTATTTAAAACAGAGTTTTTTCATTTAAGACCTGTTTCAAGTCCAACCCCAAGTATGAGGCTGGAAAGGCCGCAAATGCCGTTTATTAAGTCTTTGGTACACTTGATTTTGCCAATTTAAAGTTTATGCAAGATCCGGCAAGTTTTAAATATACAGTAAACAAGGCAGCTACTGCAGAGATGAGAGTGAGCAAACTCGACTGCGATGAACAGCACTGTTAAAGACCGGCAACAGCGCATGCTGCGGGCACTGGAATCGTGCAGTAGGCGCAAACTCATTCGGACCTAAAATTCTGTGCTGCTGTGATTTTTTTTGAAAATGAGCAGTCAAGCTGGTGATTAAACGGTATATTTATTTACCTTCGAAAAAAGGGAATAACTGTTTTCCATGAAGTACATATTTCTAACGGGCACAGTCTAGCTAATTTTCGTTTGTGCTGGTAACCTTACGAACGTTTGAAGTTGTAACCTATATCAAACCTGTTGTTTTAAAGTATGTGCTTGATGTTGCGCCGGTGTATATGCTGTATACCCTCTGAGGATTTGCTCAACTTAAACGTACAAATTTCTCTCTAATCGGAACACCACACAATTTGTTCTAACCTGGCTTAGGTAATTTTCGTAAAACATGTCACTGCCATTCCTGACCAAACTTGCGTATATTGAGTATTTATTGACAAACAGCCAATGAAGGCAGGCCAAGGCCTGAAGAGATCATTGGCAAAGACTAACACAGAAGAAAAATGATACACATACACACAAATAAAACAGTACAAACAGAAAACGTGTCAAACGGTGAGTTCATATCAAAAGGGTGTATTTCTGGACAAAAACAGACACGTCTGTCTAAACAAGCGCAATGATGGACTTTTAGACAGTTTAGGGTGTCCGAAGAGAACTATTTCGACCAATTCAGCTGGATTCAATGCAGCAAACTCAGAGTAGGAAAACACATTTTCCTCGGCGAGAATCTTAGAGACATTTGTAAACAACATTCGGCGTGACGCACAGGTGGAAGGACACTCAAGAAACATGTGAACTTCAGTCTTAATAGCACCACATTGACAGATCTGATTGTAGCGGCCATCTATGTTCAATTTACTATGTCCTAAACGAAGCATACACAAGATACCAGTCGCGTTAGTATTGCAACCGTGCAAATGCCAAGCATTAGTTTTTTTGGTAAGGAATAAATCAGATACTTTGGAGCAGAATTGGCGTGAACTTAAATTATGAAGATAAGTGGGTAGAGAATTCCAGAGTTTTGAGCCTTTATGAAAAAAAGAATTATGCAAGGAATGTGTTCTACAGGAAGGTAGTTGAACGTTTGTATGGAAGCGTGAAGAGTAGTCGGAAAGATTTTTAAAAAATTTTGGAGCAAGCGAAGATAGGAACGATGGACATGGTCCAAAAAGGATGGCACGGAAGGCTTTAAGAATGTGAAATTGACGACGGATAAACAATGGGGTAAGACCTAAGTCTTTCAGAATAATCTCATGGGATGTGGTCTTAAGGCAACCAAGGATAATTTTAGCTGCAGCAGTTTGAACGCTTTCAAGGAGATTAGAGTCAGTAGTCGTACAATTATCAAAAATGATATCACCATAATCAACGATGGGCAAAACATATGCACGATAGAGTACAAGAAGTGCATACCTGGGAAGAAAGTTTTGAATCTTTTTCAACGCGTTAAGTATTGACATTGCTCTGTGATGCAGGGTTGAGATGTGTAAATGCCAAGTCAGAGACCGATGAAAAATAAGTCCTAGATGCTTGTGAGAAGTAGTTTCATTTAGTGCTTGGTTGCAGAATCGTAGTGGAGGATGAAGAGATGGATTATTTGTAATGGTAAGAACTTCGGTTTTTGCAGCATTAAAAGTAACACTCCACAAATCAGACCACCTCTCCAACTGACGTAGGTCATTAGATAACATAGTATGTAAAGCGCTGGGATCTTTAGAGGAACATAAAAGTATGGTGTCATCAGCAAATAGAGAAATAGAAGATTTAATGTTTGTACCAATGTCATTAACATATACAAGAAAAAGTAAGGGACCAAGTACGGATCCTTGAGGCACACCACAGTTTGTATGCAAATGGTCAGAACGAAAATCTCCTAAACGGACAAATTGCGACCTACCTGATAGGTACGACTGCAGTAAGTTATAAACAGAACC
>Ga0210059_1007484_pt1 | contig 17343 bp, 5 predicted proteins | sample Ectturendosymbi2_FD_188042 | JGI IMG/M metagenome (GOLD analysis project Ga0210059, IMG submission 188042) | Ecteinascidia turbinata endosymbiont from Florida, USA - Sample 2 (SPAdes) (version 2) | ecosystem: Host-associated > Tunicates > Ascidians > Unclassified | place: Key West, Florida...
GAAACCCCAGCAGGTCATCCAAAGTATCAAAAGACTCGGATTGTAGCCTAGTTTCCAGTAAAAACTTCAGCGAAATACTACCACCTAACGGTTGGTGCCCAGGGCCAGGCAAAGTGGGCCAAGGTGGCCTAAAAGTCTTCCACTTATGACGTCACTGACAAAAAACCTGCACTCCCCAAGCAAAAATTTTTTTTTCGAGTGCAGACTAGAAGACTTGTCCGTCTTTTGAGACTTTTACCGGGTCTGTAGAGCATACCGGACTGGAGAAATTCCCACGCAAAGCCACGTGCATTTAGGCGTTTTTTTTTCCGAAAATCCCCAAAACCACCCAGGTGCCAAAGTGTTAACAAAGTATTTTGAAAGTTGGTAGTGAACCCCCCTAGAATTCAGATGATTGGAAAAGCCTTGATGCTAACTAGTTCGTGGTGTGCCTGTCTGGCGCAAGTGAGGTCGAATATGAAGTACTTGCTATTGGTGAGATCAAACTCAATGAATGCTAAATGTTTGAATATAAATATTTTCTGAATATGTTTGCAGCAACTTTTCTTGTGTACTGCTCCATCCCAAATTTGTGAATTATTACTTCCAATTTTGCATTTGTCATGCAAAGTGGTGTGCTGATGCAAATTCTTGTTGTCAACTCTGGTTTGGATAGAGAAATTTGCTAATTATTTTGTTGGATTTGTTACAAACTGTGGTTTATGGTAAGGCTGATAGGTAGTTGTTGGATCACATCAGTTAATATTGACTTAGGAGATATATTTTGGATCAAAGCACTCCCAAATCTTAATCCCTATATAAGCAAGCGATCAAGAGATTTTTGTCTAGTAGCCAGTCTTGTTGTTCTGTTGTTTTCAGAAGTAGGTAAGGTGAAGCTAATCCCCAACTACTTATTGCAATTAATTATTTAATTAAGGGTTTAAGTAATTAGTTTGTTGCTTTTAGGCCGTAACTTTTGAACCAGAAACACTATAAATCCAATCAAAGGCTCAAAAGACTCAAGATTATTGCCTAATTTCAATCCACTAAATACTTCAGTCAAAAACTTCCCTCTAGTGGTTGGCGCTCAGGGTCAGGTAACCTGAGCCTAAATAGCCTAAAACCTACCCCACTTACGTTGTCACCCACAAAAAACAAAATCCAAAACTTTCTGTTTTTTTAAGGCAAAGTAGAAGACTTGCCACATGTTTTGATGGTTTGAATAGCTCTCTAGCTCAATCAGCAGGCAAGTTACAGAGTTGCAAAGTGCCGCAAAAATAGTGGTAATGCAGTAGCTCAAAGTACGAATATATCGTACACTGGCAGCGAATGTGTAAATTGTTTCAATGTGCTATCAATATTGTTTAGTTCCTGGTTAAACTTTTTTAGATTGAAGACTGATCTGCTGAAAAAGAAAAATGTTTCATTTGCAAATAAACCTATAAATTTTGAGACATGACATATGTAATACCATTCACATGAAGTAAGAAAAACAGGACCAATAGTTATTATTTATGGCACACCACATGTTATATTATCTCTTTGTGACTGAGACCCTGAACACTTACAAAATGTACTCAATTAGCTAATTAGTTCTCAAATAATTTCAGTAGTAATCCTCTAATACCCTATTGCTTTTCTAACTTTTATTAAAAGGTTTTGAAGGTTCACAGTGTGCCCATGGTCCTGCAAATCAAAAAAGAGAAAATCAATCTAAGTTTACATTCTAATGAATTCATGCTTGAAACAAGATTAAAAAACTCACTTTTCACAACTGCCTGATGAAATTCAGCAGCAGCCATCACATTAAATGAAATCTTTTTGTGTTCATCATGTTGTAGATACTGTATTGCATCACAGAAATGAGTGTAAACTTTAAATAAAAAAACAGTAGATCAAAGATGTTGATATGCTCATTGCATTTAGTATATGACTATTGTGCACACATTTTTTTGAAAATTCAAATAGCATGTACCATGGGTGCAATTAGTGGGGTAAGTTAGTCAGCATGTCTACTCCCTTTAACAACCTCTGTGACTTGAAAAGAAGTATGACTAACTAACTGAGGTCTTTCATAATGATTGATAGGCAGTTGGTGTATGTTGTGTTGTATGCATTGTAGACAACATTTTCCTTGACTTTTCTTAAGTACCTAGGGGAACTTTTCAAAAGTGTGGGTTTCAAACGATCTGCTGTGGTAACCTTGTTGCAGTATAATTAACAGTATTGAGTCTGTCATATGGCACCATGGTCTGGTTTGTTGGTAATGCACTGGATCAGATAGGTTGACTCATACTGATACTTGCTGGAGTGGGAGAAATATATGTACTTGGAAAACTATCTGTAGTAACACTTCAGGTGAATTATTAGCTGGTTTGGAGATTTTGAATGTGATGTTATTTTTCCATATATGGGAGGCATTATGATTAAAAATAATTCTGTTTCACTGCAACATCTAAGGATTTAAGCTCATGTATGCAATTCCAAAAATACTTACATTAATATCAATCCTAGCTTATTTTAGGATGAAAGCCTTGCAAATCATGTCACTCTCAACAAGAAATGCATAATTCTATTGTGACAACGACCAAAAGCATATTACTGAATTGTGAATAACAAACGATTCTGAACCAAACACATGCATGATCTGCTTTTGGATTGTTTTCTATTTTGAATGTGTGATATAGATCTGTCTCTAAAAGTTTCGTTATTGTGAAGCAAACATACCTTTTCCCTGCTGTACCACTGGTATTTCTTGATTTGTTTTCTACCCCATTTCATTGTTGCTAGTTTGTGCTGGGTGTCATAATACAAGAAATGTTGACAAACACTAGACTTGCACATGCTATGTGCTGCATATGGAGAAGTGTATTATGGAACATTTAGAGGTTCTGGAATATTCCGGAATCTTTATTTTTAATCTGGAATATCGAATCCTATTCCAGAATAACTTGTTAGAACGCTGATCAGCGATCACATGATATGTTAATTAGCTAGTTTGCCATGAGTTTGTTGAGTGCTTCTTTCTTTCTCTTACTCATGGAGCGCAAAGTGTGCCACTGCAAAATTTATTCAAATTATTGGTTTTGCCCCATTGCGGTTTTTCACGTTTATTCAATCCAAATTTATTTTGAATCTAAATATTCGAAAAAACTCAGATTTTTGGATTTGTATACTGAAGGATTGGAATCCATAGGATTCGATATTCCAATATATGCATCTCTAGCTGCATAACAAATGCCCATGACAAAAAATACTTGAAGTTCTGCATGCATGCATACTTTAGAAAAAATATCACTAATTAGATTTTTCATACAGTGGTTTATTCTTTAACACGTTTGCTGCCAGCATATGAATATATTATACGTGGAAATCGGGCTAAAATCAAGCATCACACGTCATGCTCCAGAGGCGGCTTGCTGGGGTGCTGGAGCAACAACTCTGCGAATAGCCACCCTAGCCCTAGTACATTCAGCCACAGAGCACTATGTGCCTGTCTGGTGCCGCAGTACTCATACCTGCCTCATTGACCCCACCGTCAATGACACCTTGCGAATTGTGACTGGGTGCCTGGGTCCTACATCAGCAGACAACCTTCCAATCCTCGCAGGCATCCAACCTACTGAACTTTGTCGCAATGGAGCCACACTGTCTCTAGCATGCCATGCCATGCAGCTTGGACACCTGTCCATCGAGTGCAGACGCATGGCACCTCAAATCGAGACAACCATTTGTACCTGCCGCACAACATCTTATCAGTTCAACTGACAACAACAACATATGTGTGGCGCAGTGGGCAGATCACCAACAGAATATGGAGTGGGTGGACAACCCACAACACTCCGCATTTTCATACCTGACACCGCAACCCCTTGGAATGACCTTCCCAAGAAGAGCTTGGGTCCGGCTTAACCGCCTCCGCACCGGTTTTGGACGTTTCCACTCCTGCTTGTACAAATGTGGTATGGCGTCATCTGCAGCCTGTGAGTGTGGCACAGAAAAACAAACTGTCGACCATGTTGTCCTCCAATGTCCAATCCGTCGACCTCCACATGGACTGCATGGCCTGATGGTGCTGGATGATGAGACAATTGAATGGCTGCTCAACAGCTGCCCCGAGATCTAGGACGACCAAGCAGTGGTTTCAACAACTCGCTAAACCATACCGGCTTCAAAGGTGTTAGGCTAAACCATACCGGCTTCAAAGGTGTTAGAAAATAACGTTTTAAAAAGGATTGTGTTGAGCCACCTCTTCCAGCTGGGTCAACAGAAACTTCACCTTGGAACCCATGCCTGCAGACCCTGTAACCTACCTTACTGTGCAGTGTGCATAGCCAAATCTATATACTCTTTGACGTCCAGTCTAAATCAAGCGGTTTGTACTAAAACAACCGGATCGCACGTGGCTTTGTGCGTGGATAACTCAGGTGCCGAATTTGGTAGAGAGCTGTTCAAAGGCTCAAAAGATGCAGCAAGTCTTCTAGTCTGCTCTTGAAAAAATTTTTTGTTTGGGTGGTGCGGATTTTTTGTGAGGGACATGATAAGTGGAGGGTTTTTAGGCCACCATGGTGAACTTCACCTGGCAGTGGGCTCAAACCGTTAGATGGTAGTATTTCGCTTAAATTTTTATTAGAAACTAGGCTACAATACAAGTCTTTTGATACTTTGGATGACCTACTGGGGTTTCGGGTTCAAAAGTTATGATCTAAAGTAATAAAAATATCTGACTAATTACCTAATCAGATAATATTAATTTGTTTATTTTAGATTATAACTTTAAAACCAGAAATGCTAGAAAGTCGATCAAAGGCTCAAAAAACTCCGACTCGAGCCTAGTTTCCAATAAACGCTTCAGCAAAATGCTTTGGCCTAGCGGTTGGGCCCTAGGCCAAGTAACATGAGCCAAAATGGCCCATAAACTACTTCATTTATGACGTCACTCACAAAAAATCTGCAACACCCAACAAAAAATTTTTTTTTCGGGTGCTGAATAAAAGACTGGGTGATCTGTTTGAGCCCTTGAACAGCTCTCTAGCGCACTCGGCGGAGGAGCTATGGCGTTGGTAAGGCAACCGACAACTGCTGGTTTTAGGCCGATTTCAAAGTACGAATATATCGTACTCTGGCTCTCAAAGTGTTAACAAACAATGATATCTGAAAATGATGCTTGATGAATAAACCCACTGAAAACTCTCAAGCACAAAAGTATGTAAACGAAACAACCTTCAAAGTACTACCAGGGTTTTCCGGAAGTCTGCCCTGTGCCGTTAATTGGAAAAAAGACAAATTGGGAAATTAAGACATGAACCAAATAATTGCCCAGGCTGTTATACGCAGGGCTGTGGAGTCGGAAGTCCCATCATCCGACTCCGACTCCTGGCAATTTCGATTATCCGACTTTGGACCGACCCGACCTTCAGATGTATTAGTTACTTAAAGTGATAATTCTTTTCAGATGAATTCAAAAACCCTACTTGCACTTTCCAGGAATACGGAAACTTGTTTTAAATCGATGTAAATGCACGTTCATCTCTCACTTTTGCAAAATGTGACCATGTAGAAGTTAGTCTTTTACGTTTACAGAAAAACGTACTCATCTAAAAAAAAACACAATAAAAGTTATTAGAGAAGACTGATAAATAATTGATTTTAAAGCAGATACCTTGCAAACGATATCAGTAAACAAGTAAAATTGAAAAATGTATGCATTCTGCTGGTGAGCATGTGCACATATTGCGCAACGCGGTTGAGAAACTTGCTCGAGAATACTCTCTCAAATGACTTCATTAAAACAACTTTTTACAGTCGAATGCTGTCAAGTTTCAGCTCTGTTGAACGTACATGTGTCGTTATATTTTTCCTTAGATGGCCGAATGAACATTTTACAAGTAAGCTCCTATACAGGTCAAAATCCACAAACTACCAACCAAGAAAGTAAAACAAATTAGTTTAAGTTTTAGCTTAACCACTTGGGAGCATTCACTTTTCGCTTCGTTATCTAAACCTGGGGTCTCCAAAGTTTTTCGTCAGAGGGCCACATAAGTTAGTACACAACAGTTTGAGGGCCGGACATCTTACGTAATGTGATTGTTTCGGGATATGTTGCATTCTACCAAATCAATAAATTGTCCGTAAATATATTATGTTGTCATTATTCATGAAACGGCTTCGCGGGCCGGATGAAATGGTTTCGCGGGCCGTAGTTTGGTGACCCCTGATCTAAACACTTCATACTGCTCTGCTTTCACTTAGGTATAACAAACTCGCAAGGTTTGAGAATCAGTCAGCATGGATTTTTAACACAAAAATGTTGCGATAGAACTTCCAAGCGAATACGATTGGAATTGCACGACAAAAGAACCGAAATTCATTTGCGCGTTTTAAGGAATATTTGTTTGTTTTAAGAAACTTATTTGTCTGTTTAACGTTTTAAAGAAGTTTGCTACTGTACGTAGAAGACAAAGCGAAGCTGCTGTGTTGTCTTCAACTAATTGGATCAAATCGTTGCGAACCAGTAGAAGTGTGACCAGAAACCATAGGTCGGGATTATTGTTCGCGATCAGACAGTCATCGTGCTTCGCCGATGATGCGCAATAAAGTGCAAGGCTACCTGACAACACAACGAAATCTGAGTGTCTATTTTACTGGGGATTAAGGCCACAGTGCGTTTATAGCCATGATCATCTCTTGTTGAAGCGCCAAGCCTTTGTGGCACAGACAGTCACAGTTGGTGAGCAAAAGGTCTGCCCGGAGTCGGAGTCGTTTAAATTTTCTACGACTCCCGACTCCTCTGATTGAAAATCCTTCGAAGTTGTTAAGTTAATGTTAAGAGTAATAATTTGAAGTTGAAGTTGTCGTTAGTTAGAAGTTGTTGAAGTTGCTAAGAGTAATAATTAAATAATGATGAAGTTTTAATACATATTTTTGTCACAATTTTGGTCAAGGTTCAATAATTGCAGCCATCATAAAGTCCGCCAATATCAGGTTTTTATGACACCGTTTCTTTCTGCTCATAAATTTTGGACAGTTAAAGCCTCTACTCAAGTAATGCCAAGTGTCCTGTCTGCTTACAAATCAGGTTGCTATTGACATGTCTCTACAAGGTTTGGAACTTAATGCACTAACGCGTTGTGAATCACCTTGTATGTCATAATGGCTTTTTGATTTAGTAGCATAAAAACTGGTGTGGCAAATACTTTTGCTTTTGATTTATTGTTGCATCACCATTGTATTGTTAAGTTTGGTATTCTCATTTGCTTGGCTGCTCTCAGTTCCACAAATCGCATTGATTGATTGATAAAATAAGAAGACTAGTTGCAAGCCATTTTATTATACAAGCGATTGATGTTGTTGTTCAACAATCATTCGCTTTGTTCTAGTGGTTTCAAATGTAGTGGGTCTTCAATAGCTATTGAAAAGGTGATCTGGGCTGCGACAAAAAAAGTTTGCCGACCACTGGTGTAAGGTGACAACTACAAATAGTATTCAAACTCAGTACGGTATAACGTTGGACGTACCGTGTAAGGTGACAGGTACGAATACCGCTAGTATTCAACACAAATATTAGCACCATATAAATGTCCGACCTAAAACAAGCGCCCATGGGCAGACTAAACACTGGGTGGCTTTCCAGAAAACCCCAGTAGATTGAAAAGTAAAGAAAAAAGCTTTAACTTTTCATCTGTACCCTCTATGAAGCTATTGTCTCTGTGTAAGGATTGCAGCCAATCTACAAGTTAATTCAAACAGTTTTTGCTTGTTTTCAGAACTGGCAAAATTGAGACAAAAGCAAGAATATTGGGAAGATTAACTTTCAAATAAGGCTTACTTGTTGTCATCACTTCAGCAATACTTTAAATTTCCCTGTTTATTCTTACCTTTACCAAACAGCCAATGAGTAAGTGACATTTGAATCAAAAGCAATCTCTAGATTTACATACACCAGTCATTGTGTTTACCTTGTGACATATGTTTTAAATGAAGACAATATAGTAGCTCACTTCAGGTTACACATTCCCCAGTCTGCTTCAATTTCTTGCACTTAGCAGTTATCTTTTATGCTGTGCAAGCTGGCATCTTTTGAACTTTAAACACCAAAATGTGGTTTATGATTTAGTTTGCCCCGTTTGCTCTTGTTTAGAAAAGCAGCAACAAGCACAAATCATGACATGTAGCACTTTTGGATTTGTTAGATTTATACTATTTGTTAAAATTATTACTATATGCAGAGGCAAATGAAATCACTTTGTTGTGCAGCAAACAAGCTCAGGTGCACCTTTGCTCAGTGCTCTCTGCTTTGATTAGAAATGATTTTATGACTTTGTGAAATGATGAGTAAAATCCAACTTATTATCTTAGAACTTGAATTGTCTGATGCTTTTTTAAATATCTCCACTTTTCACGTAATATGTAACACTTCTGCATAATGATGACCTAAAGCTGCATTTACTGTTGCCTGTTGCCTTATTTCAGTTTCCGTTTCTCTTTGGTATTAACCACGTGTACCAACTAACTCCTACATTGTAAAGCATTGTTGATAAATTTCTGTACCGTTTTGTTCTAACTAATGTTATGGACCTTGTGTCTTTGACAAACATGTAAATAAAATACTGTACTCTTCCCCAATTTACAAAGCACCAAAATATAAAATTTACTGTACCATGTTATAAAATATTGTCTTGCATTCATAGGATATGCATTAACCTTCATTGAAAAACAAAACTAAGGGCAAGCGTTTTTTGTTTTTTTCTTAAGTGTATTGTATAAAAGTAAATGGAGAGTTCTGTTTTAGAGCAAGCCATTTGTACTTTACAGAAGAGTCCAGCTCAGAGACGGTTGTTGCTGTTGAACATGCGATGCTTTCAAGACACCCTGCTATTGCACCTGACCATCTCACAAAAATGGATGAAAGATGCTTGTTGCGACCTTCTGTTCCACACTTTAGGCCTGAATACAGATACAGTGATCTACATCAAAGATCTAATGTTGATCACCCTCACCATTGGAAAGGCATGCCACCCATAAGATATCCACCACGTGTGCATCCTGGTCATGAGATTAGAGCAGATGTTCGCCGTGTCATGCAGTCAGACAATAAAACTCATGTGTATGATAGTTTGCGATGCCCCGTGCCACTGGGAAATAAACGACAGGTTGAGCGTTACAGATTTCTTCCGCATGAAAGACAGCACCAACCTGATATGTTACCACCACCAAGTTACAGTCGAGAGACTCTTCCGCAAAGAAGGTATGCACTACCTCATGATATAATTCATCGTCAAAGTGCTGCACCACAAAGATTTGACGCGGAGCAAGACAGTGCGATTGGCAATCCTGAAAGAAGAGTATTTCCTGCTGGAGTTGGTATGCACGAAATGGATTTTCACAACAGAGTGAGAGTTCATCATCATCCTATGTCACCTCATCCGAAAGTAGCTCCTCAGCATAGAGTACCTTCTCATCATTTTTCAAGTCCCACTGGACATGATGTGTCTCCACCAATTACTCCCAGGTACGCTACCTAGTAATGCTTGGGTTGGAATGATGTTGGTTGTTAAATATAAAGTGAATACTTTTTACTTGATAAACCCATGCTCTGTAAGATCTTAGTGTCTGATTCTTTGTTGGGAAACGATTCCATTCGATAGGAATGTACTCATGTGTTTCCCAATACGATCCTGTAACCGTTTTACCCAGAAATTGCTAGTTTTCGTATTTATTGCCAACGTTTTTTACAATCCTGATGCAATTGCTATTTTTTAATTTCAAACTTTGCTCTGTCTTGCAACTTATTGTATGTATGAAGTATTACCTGAATCCCCCAGATCACCTGATTAGTCAGTTTGCAAATCTTATTATGTGTGTAGTTGTGCATTTTGTTAGTTGCATCTTCTATGCTGTTTGTGCTTGATTAGATGCTGTGACTGCAGAAAAAAACTACTTTTAGGAAATATCAATGTGGTGCAGTCCAATGGAATCCTAGAACACAGGCCATATGGTATTCAAAACCGTCACAGTTGCTCACTGTATAAAGTACGAACTTGTGTTTGGGTTAACTTTGGTATTGTTTTTTCAATACCTTAATAAAGTGCCTCCAAATTTGGAAAGCATTGAAATTTCTTTAAATTGTTAGCAGTTGTTGGTTGTCTTTTCGGCAGGCTGAGCAAACAAATAGGAAAACACAAACACCGTAGAATCTCGAGAGTACAAATTCGGAAAGAAGATGTGCCATTTGATGTCATGTTGCAGCAACACAAGATGTAAGAGCTTGATCCTTTATGTGTTTTAGAAATGTTATCTTCAAAGCCAGTGCTTCCTAAATAATTTTATTTTTCATGAATTGAAACAGCGCAGCTAAAAAGCTTGTGCAGAATGGGCAGTCTTGTTCTCACATGGGATTTTGCAAAAGTAAACCAAAAAATTAGATTCCCTCACTCCTGTGTGTGCATCACGCCTTGTGTGCTTGATACAAGACTATACTGATTCCTGATAAACTTCAAACAGACTTCGGTTCGATCTCACCCATATTTCGAACCTTTAGTGTAGTGTCGTATTTGCAGTCATGAAAGCACTCCGAATCGGTAAAAGCTGCCGTAGATTTTCCGTTACGGTATAAAATGCAAAATCTCATTTAACGGTAAAGAAATTTCATGAAATGGACAACAAAATTCGTAACTGTGTATGTCTTTGTTCATGATGGTTTCGGAAACAAGTATTGAACTGAGAACATAGCAACCGCTTCGTTGCGTTTCATTGAACAGTTTGTTTGTTTTGCAGCAAGCAGTCTCTATTTACCATTGAAGAGCAATGATTGAATTGTTAGAAAGTTTGCAGAAGAATTGTTGCATATTAAAATCGGAAATGGATTAGTGATGAAGGTGCTAGTGGGGGCGATGCTTATGAGGCTTTTGTATGTGGAGCAAGTTGAGTGTGTGATTTCAGGTGGCAAATATTGGGTGGGTTGGATTTTTGTCGTAGTTTGGATGAGAGCGGAGAAATTCCAATTGAACAGATTTGTTAATTTCTCAGAATTTCGAAAAAGCTTTAAAAGGTGCTCATTTCTTCAAAACAGAACATTGAGCTACCGGCCACTTTCAGTGAAAATGTGTTTAGGGTACCGGAATGGTATTGCAAGTGTTATTGTGCACTGCGAAAACTTGTTTGTTTTACGTAAGAATGTGGTTATGTAAAGTGTTTAAATGGTTTGAATTGCGTTGTTAGCATTCGCGTGTTTAAATGTGATTCAGACTTCAGCAAAAAAACGCTCGAGAAACTAAAGGAATGAGAGCAGAAAGGGAGTTTCCAGAATATACTCAACAGAAGGAAAAAACGAACTTCCAGAACACAACAGAAAAAAAAGTGTGTTTAGAAGATATTCATCGTAAGTTATATATTTCTGCAGTGTTTTGCATGGGGCCATGGCCTTGCTTGCAATACATGCCGAGCCCTTACTCCCCTTGCAGACGTTTTTGACACTGAACATATTTTTCCGTCTATCATTTATTCAGCTTCGGTTGCAAATTTTGTGGTAACAGAACTGACAAAAATCAGTTTTAATTCAAATTCAATTTAATTTTTAAAAAATGTGTTAATTTTGTTAGCCTGTAGTTGGAACAAAGAAGTGTAGCCAACATTAAACAGATGCGTGTTGTGTCGACGTATAAAACTGGTTGTTACGGAGTTTTCTCACAGTACCTTTGCATGCAAAGTGAGATTTTCAGACCTCAGCGGAATTTCGGAATATTTCCTGTAGGTCAGCTTATCGCACTTACAATGTATGGCAAGTTTTGAGCGTGAGTTTCGCCGTCTGTTTCTTTTATCTGACATTTCGAGTTTTGCCGGTACTGACAAACTTCCACGAAATTGTCAGTCATGCGAAAGCAGAAGTTTACTAGTGATAAACATTACTGAAAGTATGTCGGACAGAAGCGCCATACAAACGGTAAAGAAAGTTGGTTTTATATGAAAAAATGCTGATAAATTTTAAAAGACAGATCACGCATTACTGTTACCAGGGTAGTGGTCAAAGTGGTGATTCTGCTCAGCACTCCTTTTATGAACACGCGGACGGTGAAACGGTGATTAATTGTTTGCATTGTTTTTTTCTAAAAAAATTAACCCGGTTAAGTTGTAACAATCATTCAAACCCATGTGTATTTGTCTTTCTTCGACTGTCATTATCAAGTTATTCTCGTTTATTGCTTTGTTGTTCTCAACTGCACCACACCTTGCAACGATGCGTTGTTCACGCTGGTAAGAAGTGCGCGCTTGCTTTTAACGAGAAAACGAAGCTGAAATGGGTGTTTCGTTGCTTGCTGGGTTTCTTTTTTCTCTGAGACACTTTGGTCATTTGTCCCATAAACAGTATTAAAACTCGCCATAACAGAACTCAGTGGCCTACCTTTTCGAACATTGTGACTGAATTGACTTAATTTTTTTCGGTTATGTCAAAAAAATTCGGTCTATGACTGGGAAATCACCAAAAAAACAAACCCAGTTTTGTTGGTTTTGCTTTCACGCTTCCAACTGTCATCTATGCAACAATACAAAAAGTGATGGCGAACCAATTTTAGAAATCAACGAACAGTATATTATCCTTCGTTGTGTTAGTCTCTCATCCAAATTAGCTGACTTCATGTTTTATATTAAACAAACTTGTCTTTTACCCCTGAAATTCTTTAGAGCATCGGGCCATATGCGTGTTGTCATCTGCCACTTCTGCTTGTGCAAGCATGTACTTTCCACGATGGGTGTAAGCAAGGAATCGATCATCAAATTTTTAATAGGAAATCGATTTCACGTAAAATTACGCATCCTCAGTCCTGAAAATTGCAAGCAAAGCTTACGGGTGAAAAGTTGAAAGGCTGAAGTAACAGCAGAGAAAAACAAACTCAGGACTACAATCAAAATTTCGTAATTGAATAAGGACTAAGGATGCATAATTTTAAGTGAAATTGATTTCCTATTAAAAATTTGCTGAATGATTCCTTGCTTACACCCATCGTTGAAAGTATATACTTGAACAAGCTCATAAATCACAACAACTTAACAAACTGACTGACGTCAATAATACTAGTGGTGACAAAAAAATACTGACTCATGAAGCAAGTGTTTACTCCAAAAATACGTTTACTCAAATATATAAAAGACTGAAACATCTAACTAGTTGAGGCTAATGGCTAAGAAATTATCCAACTAAAAACTATCTCTTGGTAAAATGACTAACAACGGTAGAGAAAAATAGTAAGCCATGTGCGGGCAGTAAGTCTCTGGAGTACGCATTTAAGCCTGCCACGAGTTCGCTTTAAACGCTGCGGTGGGAGTAAGCAAGCTGTGTTGAGAGAAAAGCTAGCGCACAAACCGGAAAACAACATCGGATTGAGTCAAACAACACAAAGCATCGTAATAATTATTTCACATGGGGGAGGATCATGTTCTGAATGTTGATTTGCACGTCAATTAGGTGATACCATATATTTTCACAGATATCCAGAGAGTGACAACTTGGTTGTTCGACAAAAGTAACGGTGTATGCTTTGTGCAGAGGTGGCTTGTTTATAGTGCCGTGGTTCTCTGAATAGTGCCGCAACAAGGCCATCTGGTCCTTGTCACTGTCAGTTTTACAATCTTGTTTGTTCCAATTACTGTGATGCGCTGACCATCTTTTGGAAAATTTTTTGCTAGTTTGACCAACATACTGTTCATGACATATCACACAAGTCGCAACGTAAATGCCAAAATCTGCGCTTGCAAGTCAAGCTTTGGTTTAGCTTAAAGGCTGGTTTACACTGGGGCCAAGCACGGCTGAGCCAAGCCAAGCCAAGCCAAGCCGAGCATGGGAAAATGTTTACACTTGCAATAATGTTTACGCTTGGTTGCGTCGGTTGCCATGCTGTCCGCGTCTATCCTGGTTGCTTGGTATAAACAAGCTGGTATCTGCAACGGGTGGCCGTTGTAACAAAAAAAAAGCAACTGCTACTGTTGCTACTGGCACTTAAAAGTGTTCACAAGCTAAAAGGTGAAGGTAGCCTTCAATGCTGGACTGCATCAATTAAGTCTTCAATTAAGTCTTATGATTTATAAAATTTTAGATTTTTTGACTTGTGTTGTCATAAGAAATCTCTGCCTTATTTAACAATATGTGAAACCGATTAGAATACCAATTAAATGTGTCACACAAATCACAGAAAGCTTCAAAACTGCGTATGATTTTTTGCTTGATTTTTTTGATTTTATCACTGATTCAAATGAAATGATTTAAATCAATCAACCCTGGCTAGAAATAGCTGAACTATCATTCAAAATGTTTTTCGCTTATGCAACATCCCTTAATGCAAAGAAGTAACACCAGTACCAGTGTACGAAATTAAATATCGATTGAAATGCCAATACTGAAACTGTCAATTTAGTCATTTCATTGACACTCATGGCACACATACATAAAATGTTAAAAACCTATGATAATATATCTGTTTCATGAATCAAAAATATGTTCTGTAACTATGTTTACAGTCAACAGCCTTCATATTTGATGGAATTTAAATGCAGCTTTCACTTTATGGTATTCTAGAGTTATGACCTCTGAATCTGTAAGAGTTAGTGATTTCAGTCCACGAGCCATTTTTGCAGTTACATGACATTTAATCTGTGACCTCACAGTTGCTGTGATTGATAGAACTTCAAGTGGTTTAAACTTGTGTCGTCATAAGAATTATTTGCCTTCTACACTAATACTGTATAACCTATTAGAATGCTAATTAATTGTGTCATAGACACCACGCAAAGCTCTAAAACGACATGATTTTTTTATTTTTATCGTTTGATTTAAATCATGATTTTTATTGCTTGATTTAAATTGATTCAAATCAATCAATCAAATGATTCAAATCAATCAACCCAGCTGGGATCAAGGAAAACCTTTCATGTCCATATTCCAACGCAGCGCAACACACATTGGATCACTTGATCTTAAGTTGCCCCTCCATACGTATACACAAGAGGTTTCAAAACAGTACAGGTTGTGGTTGCGATTTAACTAAGACATCTAACTATTCATGTGGCTGTTAGGCATGGTCATATCGTTGCTGTATGTTTCTCTACTGGTTTCACAGAAGGAAGTGGAACTTTGGAGCACGGAGCCTTAATACATGCGTTAAGAGCTTTCACTTCTCACTCCAAGTTGCATCCCCAAGATACAAAGATCGGGAGCATTGGCGATGCAATCACTCAACAGCCGACCGGCATACTGGCAGCTGAACCTGTGGCTGACAAGAGTTTGATACATGAAAGCACCAGCCAGTCGCCCGATTTCCGTCGAGACAATAAAACTGAATTGCTACAGGACCGGAACTCTGTTCGCAACACTCGACAGATTTTTCCTGAAAAACCAGGCGTCACTGAGTCTTCGGGTGCTGTTGAAGATTCGTCGCGTGTTTTTTCAAGAGCAAACTCGCCTGACAGTGACCTAGACAGCGCTGATATGGCGATCGCCGACCAGGTTGGTAAATGAGTGAGATATTTGTTTAAAAGTTCGCTTTTGAATGCTGGTTTGTATTGTGCGGCGAAAACCAATCGCGGCCTGGTGAATCAGACAAAGCGGGAGGCTGCGTTCTGTCCATGATGACGATATTTACAGCGAATGAAAAGTAAAGAGCGTGGGCCAGTTTGCTGTTTTGATATGGAAACTCTTTGTCTGATCTGCGCTTGCTGCCATCGAGCTACGCTTACGCCCTCTGAATGTTAAGTTGTAGCGCTGGAACTCTGTCAGCGTGGTTGATATTGCAAAATCACTTGCACGTGTTCCGAAACGGGTTGTTTGGTGGTTGTGCTGCTACTTAGTAGATCTTAACTGGTTATGGTCTTGGGTATTACCCTAAACTACAACTGGTGGTGCGGCTGTAGTTTTAGCGTTACGCAATGTTTTGGAAATTGCTTGTACTCTTCAAACATCACTAATAGTTGAGTTTGTTGGCGCAAACATTAAACAATTTCATGCAAATTAAAGTTGAGGCGCTGGGAAACCGAAAAAAAAACTGTTAAACAGGTTGTCTCGTCGATCACCTCTCGACAGTTTCATGAATTTTTACTTTGGTTCAAAGTTAATGGCCGATCATTGCGAATTTAATAGGGCTATATTTTTTTAAGAGATTTCAGTCTGCTGGATGATCAACACAGTTATGCAGGAGCAGTTGGGTACCTATTCAAAGTGGCGCCCATGGCAAAGTTTAAATGTGCACCCTTTCAAATAATTTCAATATTAAAGGCACAATTTTAGGAAAGATAAACCATGAATAAAATAAATGTTTTAAAACGGAAAGTATTTGTTTATTTTTGCTTTGAACTTTTCAGAAAATAGAGTATAATTTTTCTAGAAGGACCACAACATATTTATTTTTATTATGAAGAATATCAAAACATTCAAATAATAACGTTATCATAATTTCTAGATCTATATAGTGTTGCCAAACAAAATGTATATCTTACGAAGAAATCAAACAACATACAGTGTTGCAAGTTCTGTAAACGACAATTTCTTTTAAAATAGAACATTAAATTATTTAATGCAAATCATGTATCACTTGTGCACGAAAAACACAATTCCAACGAAACATAAATATATCCAGCCGTTTCTGGTTAAATTACACCAAAATGATAATTAAAACAAAACTTTCCGTACCTTTATCGAAGTAAAATCTTCTATGATTTCATCAAACTCAGTTTTCTCTATTTCATCCCTTTCTATTCTCATCAGAGCCAGATCACACAACCTGCCCTGACTTAACTGTTAGTCACTGAGGCCCGGAGGTATGAAAGGACCAGTGTCAGTTTACTGAATGATCGTTCGCGGCTTGCAATACATAGTAACATACTGTTATCACTAGCATTATTTGCAAAGCAATTCGAAGAATATCAGGAGGATTTCAGGACGCGGTAATTTTAAGTTGCACGACTTGAAACTACCATTTTGCAATCTATAATTTTCTCATCTAATTGCTTGCCATCTACATCTGAATTGTACACAGCTCCTAAATTGTCACACGTAGACTTCAGTTTTTGACAGTCAGGACCTTTTCACAAGGCCTTGGACATCGAACAGAAAGCCAAATTTGGACTGAAAAAGCTAGCTCTAAACAACACCAACAAATACCTTTCATGAGTTAAGATTTTTCTCAGCTGGCATGGTAACGATACTAACGGCTAATTTTTCAACGACGAACTAATGTTCTCTACTTCAGTGTTTTTCAACCTTTTTTGCATCACGGACCACTTTATGCAATAAAAAAATTTTGGGGAACACCAAACAAAATTTTATAATCACAATTATGATGTTTAGTTCTGTTTTGGCTCTTTTAATTTATTAAAATT
>Ga0210059_1007485_pt1 | contig 17342 bp, 9 predicted proteins | sample Ectturendosymbi2_FD_188042 | JGI IMG/M metagenome (GOLD analysis project Ga0210059, IMG submission 188042) | Ecteinascidia turbinata endosymbiont from Florida, USA - Sample 2 (SPAdes) (version 2) | ecosystem: Host-associated > Tunicates > Ascidians > Unclassified | place: Key West, Florida...
AGTCCAAACCAGCAAGAAAAACAAATGGAGAGCTCTACAAAAATTCAGAATCCAGCAACAAAATTCAATCACGGTTTGTTTTGCTGTTCTTCGTGAAATTTTGACTGAATAACAAACAAGAAAATGCGGATTTCTTTTGGCGGAGTTCAATGTCATCGGTGCAATTCCTGAATTGGCAAAATTAGAAAATTTCAATAAAATCTAAGGTCATCATATCCCAACTAATGTAACGCTTGAAACTCATTTTATTTCCACCAAATGCCTCCCTGATATATACTAAAAATGAGACACGATAAAAATGAAATTGCAACAAGACGTTTGCTGAAACAATAATTTATCCAACGTAATTGTGATACAAATAAAAAAAAAGTAATTTCAGTTAACTTCTTCGCTCCATGGCTAGAAACAACATGGTTTTAAAGCCCTTTAAGGCCCCTAGCAGATACAATATCGGCTTTGGATTCTATGATCAGCCACAACTCCTGAACAGATTGGGATAGAGAACCACTGAAAACATCCATGGATGCGGAAGACAGCAGGGGATCCAATGAACATGACAAAAGTGTACCGTTACATTTGATATTTTTATCAAACAGACAAATTAGCTCCTCTGGCTATTATTTTGTTAATAGCCGACGTTTCGCCCACCTATTCAAGAGGGCTTCCTCAGTACAAAAAAAGCCCACTTGAATAGGTGGGTGAAACGTTGGCTACTAATGAACTAATTGCCAGAAGAGCTAATTTGTTTGTTTGATTTGAAACCTGGTGGCAAATGCTGCGAAATAACAACTGGGGTAGCAAAAAGAACAGCATATATTTTTATATTAGCGGTACTAATTTTTTAGCAATTTTTAGAGAAAATGGAAAAACGCGGTCCTTGCATCCCGTTTGACTCTTTCGATCCGCTTTTTGCGGTTTGTCAACATCTGGAGTACCAGCAACTTAATATGCCCAAAAAAGTGAGTCTGGGCTGTTTTTGGGGGAAGAAATGTGGGTCAAAAAGGTTAGGTTGGGTTGCTTGACTTCTAGATGAGGTTAAGGGGTCCTGAAACAAATTTAAGGCAGATAACTACTTGGTTTATCTTTTTGAGGTAATCTAAAAGCAAATCTGAAGCTTTAAAGACCTTGATTAGTCTACCAGCATAAGGATTGGGGAGTTATGGCCAAACATAGACTCAGAAAATGACTCGGCCACCTAGTGTTTTTATTTTCAGGAATGAAATTTTCCTGTCAATATTTCTGCTTGAAGTTTGGTGGGATGTGGTAAGACACAAAAACACCATTTCTCGAAGTTTGGTTGACTCGTAAGTGTTGACAGGTAGAAAAGTGGCTTGAACAGTAAAAATACAAAATGTTTGTATTTTGCCCCTTTTGACACACCAACAAATATTTTTTTAAACTTTTTGATCATCACTGCAAAAGTAAGGTCTTTACCAACCATGGGCGTCCGAAAGGGGCCAAAATGGGCATTTGCAAAAGTTTCTGATAAACCGGATGTCAGCAGCTTGATTCCGATTAATTTATTTAATGTTTGCAACGAAACTTTATTTGCTGGTATGACACTCACACAGCGCACGACTCAGGTTCACTGTTCTGGTGTAATACACTGATGAGCTTGTTTCTGCTCTTTTCCCGGCAAAATTGGGTTAGGAGGCTCTGGTGCGGATTTTTCTACACTGTTGGTCTTTATTGCGTCACAATAGCGTGGCGACAAATCTTAATGTGTTAACTTAAAGTTGCGGTTGTACGCGTTTTGCCGCTTGTGGCTGTTGAACATACAAAGACATCTTTGGCGGGTAATGCAACGAGAAAATGATTGCTCATTTCAGCAGTAAGTCAGTAGTTCCGTAGTTTTGTACTGTATGAAAACAAGCGTCAGTAAACTCCTAGCAATGGTTCTCCAGGTTTGAGAAATCCATTGCCAGTGCGAGACTGTGAGTGCGACCAATGCACCTGAGTGAACAGCTTGAATCAAACTATGGTTATGCAGGCTTACAGTATTTTCACACAGTACGCTGCATAAAACTACGTGGCTTGTTAGAATAAAGCTATGGAGGCTTGTGGGAATACCTATTATCCTTTATTACTTTGCGAAGTGTGAAAGCGTGACTTCAATCGGCAATGTTAAATGAAATCTTTCCAAGCTCAAATATGACGAAAAAATCAGCAAAAACAAGCACGGTTTAATTTGAAAAGGTTCTTGATCGCAATGAACGAATTTCCAGACGTTCGCAGCGTTTGCTTTTTAATACTGCTCACAAATATAGCTAGGTAAAAGAAATAATAATTTGCGGTTTCATTAAAGACCATGGCAATGCATCATTCAAACGAAATACGATACCCTGCTTGGAAAATCTGCAGGTGGCTTATTGTGTAAATCTGGGGTGGGCAAACTACTGCCCTCGCGGGCATTTCCTACGGCCAGCAGGGCACCTACACGTACTTAGATAGTATGTATTTCGACTCTATGTTAAAGTAATTTTATCGATTAGATTAAATTTTTCTAGATTTTATTCCTTCTGTGTGTACTGCAGTGTCAGTATGGAATAAAAGAATGCACGTTATAATAAATATTAACATTAATTCATATCTTGAAACGTAGATTGTAGCTGAAGTAGACAAATGTAACATATGAGGCACTGGACAGAAACAAAGTTTTCAATGTTTCCCTACGTATCTAAATGTTTGCCCACTCCTGGTGTAAACTATTGTAAGCAAGGGCGTACGCAAGGGGGCGGGGCGTTTAGAGTTACCCCCTCCTTGAGCTTGATATTTTACAAAAGCTTTATTTTAAGGCGAGTGCATAGGCCTTGATTTTTTACAAAAATCAGGAGAGTGTGTGTAGAGGAATGTGCCTATTATGTCAACAAACTTCGCTTGAAAACATGAATATAACGTCAGATTATGACGGCACAAACAGCGCACACCAAATGCAAATGACCACCATCTGGCATTGAATGAAACTCCCCCCATGAAAATTTTCTGCGTACGCCACTGATTGTAAGTACCAGGCCATTGCTCCATTTAAAGCGCGTTACTGTACCTGTTGCCGCAATATGGACGTCGGAAAGATTTTTTCCAGGGGAGGACATTTGTGGATTTTTTTTCAGGTGTAGTCAAAAGATTTTTCCAGAAGGAGCCAAATGTGGTGAAATTTCATTTTTTCTCACTCGAAACTACAAAATCAACCTTTAGTGCCAAACATGTAACAGGACAAATACAAATTTCGAAATCCAGAGGGGCCTTGTCCCTCCCAGCCTCCGTTCCGACGTCCATAAATTCGCAGATGCGTGCGACCTACTTCAAAATATCCATGGCTCTCTTACGGTTCCGCAAATGTCTTCACTGATTCTCTGGTTCAATCCGTTTGCGAGTTATGGCTGTTCATGACTTTAAGAGCCACGAACGTGGTTTTCTCGGGCATCTAAATGGTTTTACTAAGAAAATGCCCGATTGCGTGAATTAAAGTGATTTTAAAACACTGTTGGTAATTATTGCTGCAATACAAACGTCTTGTGGAACATATGCTTCCCATATCAAGAAATGAATGGATTACTGAGATGTGGGTTTCTATGAAAAAGGTGATGCACTTAATATCCAGTCAGGTAATTCTCTGCAATAAACATGACTAAATGCATTTTTGAAACAACGTACATGTTTCCAGGGAAACAGATGTTGCTTTTGGCGTCAAATATTTTAGTTATTCTTATAAACGTGTATACATAACACCTTGACGGAAGCAGTTTGAGAAGGATGTCAGTTACGTTGTTCCACGACCTGAGTGTGGTGACGCTCATCTCTGTAAAACCTGTCCAGTTCATGGCTAGGTGCCTGCGGAAGCTTCTTATGGGGTCTCTAGAATCTTGCGTGAATTTACATATTGCATACCTATTTTCACGACTTCCCTTCAATGATCAAATCAGGATTACAAAAAATGTTGCAAATACAGACTAATTTTGCACAGCCCAGCGGCAAACCAATAGAGACTAGCAAACAATAGAGACTAGCAAACTTGAAACCAATAGAGACTACCAAACTTGAAACCAAATTGTGCCCAGCTCAGCTAATCATGAAAATGCACGTTTCAAGCAGCTAAACGTGCGTCCTGACCCCAAATAACCGTAAACAGCTATTCTAACAAACTTAACATGCATCAAAATTTGAAATGAAACTTTTACTGGAAAACCCTCATTTGTACGCAACTCGAAATGCACATTACGCGTGGATGAAGTGCAATAACTTTCGCATTTGAAAAATGGACGATGAAGTCGCTTTGATTCTTTCAGTCTAACAACATGCCGTTTTCATCCGAATGAGCAAGTAGTATTGACAAGTTTTAGGTTTTGAATCATCTCGTTTCTCCAAGCAGCATCCGTATAACCTCCATCTTTCCCAGTAAGCGTGCATCTGTGACAAACATCCACGCTGAAACATAGGGCAGCAACCGACTGATATTTTCCGGGAAGCAAAGTGATTCTATCTTGTGGTTGCACAATTGTCAAGGGGGGCAAAATAACTTTAACTTTTTGTTGTTCCTAGTGTTGCAACCTCTCCGGTGACGTTGCGTTGATTGTGTGATTCACCACGAACGGGATGTGCGCGAAGAACAAAAATATGTATGCGTGGAGCGGGCAAGCAATAATAAGAGAGATTGCGACGCATGATCTCTATTGTTGCTTGGTGCCACAGTGCGAAGCTTTGCGCATATGCCGCTCGGGATTTCCGATCGCAACACTAACAGCGAAACCTGTTTTGGAAATTTCTGGGGGGCAATCGCCATGTTGCTACGACGGCGGCGTGAATTTGCCGCATTCAACTGCCATGCATAGGTCTCTTCAAAGGCCTGTCGGCCTGAAGGTCCTGTCGGCGCGTCGCAGCGGCCGTTCTGGGGCAGTGAAGCAGTGGATAAGGTCGCGGCACATTGAGGTCCACTCCAACGTAGATTGAATCCGGTCGATATGGATGCACAGCAAATTTTCAGTTTTTTTTCTTATTTATTTATTTTATCTATTTAACGGCAAACGACTGCAGGCCAGAGCTTGGATTGCCATCTGCCGGAACCAGTTGCGACAACATGATAGCAAAAAGTCAACATATAGAGGCGAAAAAAGATACAATAATAAAGCAGTAATAAATAAAGACGCAAAAAAATGAAAAGAATGATAAAACGGCATTGACAAAGAACGTTGAGACCCCAACGCAAGAAACACGAGTCGTAACAAATACGTCAAAGCTGTTGAAAGAAAGTCACAAACTGCGTCGTTTAATTGCAGAGTGTAAGGGCGTTTTAGTTTAACGTGGCCAAATAAAAGCAAACGCTTCCATGAAGCTGGACTGAGTCTATTCAGTTGAGATAATGTGAACACCTGTTCTTTCAAAATAATATTTCTAATAGAATTTGACCTAACCTGACGTGGAGCTCTGGTTAGGTCACATTCTGGCAAAATGTGAGTCTTTGTCTGTCATTGGCCCCGTGAACACAAACGATAGTGTTCATAGTCTGGGTTCAATGGACTGTGACTTAAACGAAGCATACATAACCAGGGCGTGGCTCGCGGTTTCACGCCACAGAGATGCAGTACTTGATGCGAATTTCCACAAATTAAAGCAGTTACTTTGGAAAGAAACAAATTTGGTCCCAGCGATTGAACAGATGTAGGTAGAGAATTCCACGGTCTTGAAGCTTTTAAGAAAAATGAACTATGGAACAATCCAATTCGACATGACAGTGGTTGAACGTTCATAACATGACGCAGAGAGTGATTACTCAGGTCACGAAAGAGTTTAGGGGTTAGAGTGGCTAAAAATGTAGGACATGGGCCAAGAAGAATTTTGCGCAAAGCAAATGAAATGTGGCAGTTTCGACGAAGGTGCAGAGGTGATATCGAGAGTTCATTCAAGATTTTCAAGTGCGAAGTGGTTTGCATACAACCTAAGATAGGTTTACAAGCCGTTGCTTGTACGTTTTCCAGGCGACCACTGTCTGCAGTAGAGATATTATCGTAAATGATATCACCGTAATCGAGTAGGGGTAGAATATAGGAACGATATAAAATTAGGAGTGCGTACCTTGGCACGGATAATCTAAGTTATCTAAGAACATTCAGTCGTGTGATAGCCTTGTGATATAATGATACTACGTGCGTATGCCAGGATCAGAAAAGGTGGAAAACAAGACCAAGGTGTTTATGAGAGTCTACCTCAAATAAAATATGGTTAGCTACCTGAGCTACCTGGAGAGGTGGATGATGAGAAATATTGTAAGATATGGTGAGGACTTTGGTTTTGGATGCATTGAAACTGATGCTCCGATGGTCAGCCCAAGATTATAAAGTGTTCAAATCACTTGACAAAACGCTATGTAGAGTGTATGGGCATTTTGAGAAGTAAGATAGAAATTTTCCAGTTGTGGGGGTTGAATTCCATGGTGCTCGTCGGTGGTATGGTGAAGTTGTTTGCGTGGTCACGTCCCATTTGGAGTGCGGTGACGTGACGATTGCAAACAGTCGATGAGCAATGATTTCGCCAATCGCATCGACTTTTTGCATCTCCATAATTAGCCGAATGTTGAAATATTATGCACGATGAACAATAATCCGGTCCCCAATAGTACTTGGAGGCTTTATCTGAAACGAAAAATATAAAACATGAGTACAACCTATGAAACAGGGCCTGCCTAGTCTACTTAGCAGTGTTATGGCACACAGACCAGGGGGAATGCAGCTGAACATTTCAGCCCCACAAGAGAATCCCAAGTAGTAACTGATTTTCACGGGATAAAAAAACTAGAGCAAGGCTAGGCAGGGAGGCTTCGGCATTAACGGCGTGGGTAAAGTGTTAAAAAAACACGCAGCGGTTGAGGATCGTGTCCTACCCAGGCCCAACCCTGCCACCACCCTCTGCTGCGTGGAGAATCTGGGCGATGCGGCTAGCCTCTATCCAGTACCCCTGAATGCCCAACATCAATTACTTTTAGCTAGGATCCTGCCGAAAAAGAAAACTAAAGGAAAGACCAAAAAAACATAAAAGCACGGCCAGGCCGCAGTCAGACAGAGACGGTCAGTTGACAAACGCCTCTGCCGGACGCAGTTCTGGCGGCTGTGATTGCCTCCCAGCTCTTGAGCAGGGGCGGTGGAACTGGCCGGGGAGGCACAGTTGCACCAACGTGTGGCAGCCTCCCTGGTGTGCCAGACGACGCGGCAGAACCACAAACAGCAGGTCAACCGCGTCTACTCGAAAGCGCCCTAGAAAAAGGGCACTTGCACGAGCCTGGCATGTTACCGTCACCAACGGTAGGTCTCTCTCCCGTCGATAGCGTTGGTCACTTGGCAACACCTTGACATGAATCCAAACGCGCGGGATTCCTGGTCGAGCCGAAGATGGAAGCGCGTTCGTCACCTGGGAATACTCCCACCCTGACTTCAGAAAAAGACGGGGTTCCCAGGTGAAGATGTTGTTAACAGCTTTCATCGAGAAGAGAAGAGGCGAGATGTTGCCAATACACGTTTGTTGCACTTGATCTTAGCTCTAAAGAGCCGAGAAGCGTTTACATATGGTGTAATCACGCTGCCACATGAGCTTATGCTAATGACAGTGGCAGGGATTTGGATTTAAACAAATATCGGTTTTCGTATTTGCATAATATTATGCATATAGTTTTTGTTTTGGATTTGAATCTGCAAAACTTAAATCACTTCACTGGTACAGTATCTGGAAAAGACTCAAAGTAACAATACGAGGCCCACTGCGATGATCACGATATGCAAATACTACGTTAAACCACGATAAGATGTAAATATGTTGTGCCCTGATGACACCTCAGTGAAAGCAAAGTCTCAGGTCTCTCTCTATGCAAGTTGGGGAAACTTGATCCTTAAAATGTAGCATAGCATGACTAGACAGTCAAAACAAAAAAGTTCCTACCATCTTAATCATCACTGAAGTAAAATATGCTCATTTCTTTGTGTGCAAAAGAACTGGGTTTGTTCATCAGAGGCTCAGGGATTTTGTGAAATGACTCTGCTTTAGTGTTTTCAACCCGGGTTTTCCCGAATCCGAAATCCGTTTTTTTTTCTGTTTTCTGTTACCCGGAAATTTTTAAAAACCTGGAATAGCTGTTGCATTCAAATATTAAAGTTGCAGATTAGTGGGTGTAACGGCCAAATTACCACGTTTGAACTTTCAACTATTATCATGAAGCACGAGGTGCGGGTTTTGCTCAGTGACCATCGTACATTCGTTGTTGGTCCGTTTATATTTACGTTCACTTGACCTATTTAGACGGATGGTGACGTCATTTTGCACATAATAGGTGTCTACGCGAAATTCAGTTTTTCGCTAACCTAATTAAATAACTACCACGTGAGGTAGTTCTTCAAAGGTATGCCGCAGTTTCGTAGTTACTTGTTAGTTCGATTATAAGCTGTTATGTGTTAGTTCATATACAAGGTGTATTTCTTTGAAAATCGATTCGTTCCTTTTCAGTTTGCAACAACTTTCTGCAAAATATTTGGCTTTCCTTTAGAAGCGACTTTAAGTAGAATTTTAATCATACACACTTAGTTTAAAGACATTAGTAATCAAACAAAATCAGAAGCTTAGAGTCATTTGCTATAAAACATGACTCAACCAACACCACAGTGAATTTTGTGCTCCTTGAGACAAACGCAGGTGATTCAAAAACCAAACGTGCAATCAACCATGTGCAATCAAAGCACAGAATCCATGTAATCCTTGAGAGTGAACAACACACAACTGTTCCAGCACCGGAAAATATTCGATCACAAATTGTGAAAAAGGAAATGACTCTTTTTGTGGCTACAGGGAAGAGGTCAAATAACCTTGAAAAAACTATTCCATGCCTTAATTACAATTAATACCAAATCTGTGGAGCCAGAGAGAACTTTTTCAGTCACGTGATTATTTGTCACAAAACTCAGAAACAGACTGAATGATGAAAATATGCTTTGATTGTCATGCGTCAGTATTATAAACATCAAAACTGTGCTTAAGTAATAAATACTTCGCTAATAAATTGGGCAGGAACCAACAGTAGTAATTTCACAATGATATTTAGTTTTATCCCTCAAAATCGCATTCATTTCAAACCCGATGAAAACCGGTTTATTTTCCATGCTACCCAAAGCCCGCTTTTTCAATTTTTTCCCCGAATTATAAAAACTACTCTGACTCGAGTCGCGAGTCATTGATTGTGTGTGGGGTCGCGTCATTCTGCGAAAAACGTTACTCAAGTTGATTCGAGCCACCATTTTTCTCAACGTGACTCGAGTCGGCTCAAGTTACCAAAAATTGTGACACGAGTCGAGTCACTGAGTTGAATCACTCTATCACTGATACAAACTTCGGAGAGTTTTCACACACCCTCAAAAAGCGCATTTCTCTTGAATTTTGCTCGGTATTTACATTTACCTTTATCTTATCCGACGCCGTTAAATGAGTGCTAAGTTTTTGCTGTTGTCTCTTCGGTTTAGAAAACCAATTTAAGTGAAACCTGGAATTAGGCACAACTTTCGTTTGAACGAAATTTTATGCTATGAAACAATAAGGATAGGTTCAACCTAAGACAAAAATTCAGTTTGAGGAGTTAAATTTCCAAACCTTGCCCAAAACATGAGCTACTAAACTCCATTAGACAAATTCTTCAACTGGTATCAACATTTGCCAAAACGTCTCTTAAACCAGGAAAAGTATAAAGTCAAACAATGTTTGTGTTTGTACCTGATTTAGGCCTAATGCAATCAGAGAAAAACACAGTTCAACAACTAAAACAACAAGACAACTTTTGAAGTTGTAGAAAACCTCTGCACATTTGCAGGGCAACGGTGAAAATTTCACAGTCAGTTTTAGGTGAGTAATTTACTACTTCTGCTCTGAAGCAATACAATATTATGTATCAGCACAAAATCAAACCTACAAAAAGCTTCGAACTTCAACGTTCGAGCAACACAGAGATTTTTAAAACATTTGTTAATGCCTTAACAGTTAGGCTTCTCTGTGGGCGAAATCGGATGATCAATGAAAATGACTGACATGAAACAAATTATTATTCAATTTCTTACCGAAAGCAATTCAGATATTAGTTAAGAAAGTTATTTAGATGTTTCACACAAAAATATGACGTTTTATGACAGCGGTTGAATATCAGGAAACTGCGATATGCGAAAGTATACAACAAGATACCAATCAACAAACAAAACAAAGCCAACGCTTTCCGAAAATTCAGAATCGAGCAACAAAATCCGATCACGGTTTGTTCAACTGTTCCTCGTAGCATTTTTACTTATAACTTATATTGAACATGCTTATGGCATTTTTCATTTGGTGGAGTCAAGTGTCATGGGTTGCAGACTTAGGCTTTTGCATCTCAGTTCGCAATTGGCAAAACTACTGTAGCAGTTTTCAGCAAATTTTAAGATTTGCAACTCCCCTCTGTGTTGTTAATGCTTGAAATGTAATGTATTACCACAAAATGTCTTCCTGATAAAAGCAATCGAAAATGAAAACCTGAAACAAAAGGATGAAAATGTAATTGTGAAAATAATTGAAACAAAAAACAGATTTTCAAAGTGATTCAAGTAAAATCAAAAGTGCCATTGCGGTTAACTTTTTTTATCCGTCGTTAGAAAATAATATTCCTCGTTTATCAGCTAATAAAGTTCATCGTTAGAAAATAATATCGCTCGCTTATGAGCTAATAAACTTCTTTGTTAGAAAATAATATCGCTCGCTTACAAACTAATCAAGTTCATGAAATAAAATGGTGTTGAAACCAGAGGTGATTGAAGTCAATTTTTGACTTCTGCTTCTGTTCCAAAGAAAATAACTCCTGCCTCTGCTTCGGAGCTCATTGGAAATTTACACTCCGACTTTTGTTTACACTCTTAGAAGTTAAAAACGGTGTTTATTTTGCCTCATGAGACAAAAGCACTAGTGAAGCTATTTTGCCTTTAGCCAATTTGGATGCATATTGTCATCGTTTTAGTGTTGGGAAGCAGTGAGTGCATTCGTGTCTGTTTTGCATGAACTGTAGATGAAACCCTAACTTGAAACCCCAACTCCTTGTATTTTTGTACATTGTACTTATCACGTGACCACTTCATCCAGTCGTGCTCAACTAAAATCAAAATAGCCCCGACGTGGCTTTTGCCTCATGAGGAACAATAGAGACTACCAAACTTGAAACCAAGAAACAGACTCATATGTTGTGTCACCTGAACCAAATTTCGTTCAATGTTTTCAGCTATAACCTCAACGAAGTCTTGTGTAACTTTTACATTTAACACTGTGCTAAAGGAACAAGCACAATGAAACAAGAATAACTACTGCTGTCTTTGGAGATATCAGCCTCCACAAGTAAAACCACATAGGCTACATAGAAAAAACTTCATACCACCTTATTCGCACAATGACATTGTCTCACTTATTATATTGTGAACTTACAAGATAATCATTGTATCTTTGGGAATAACCTGAGATAAACTGCGTTTCTGTTGGCTTAGCGGAAACTGCACTGCTGTTGTTGCATTGTAAAGGTCCATGCACGATTTTCTTGAACATTTCACGGTTGTTAATGCTGCTTAAAAGACGACACAGCGAAGAGGCAACACTTCCAGTAACTGACGTATCCATAAAATAAAAAGCTTTTCCTGTGATACAGCGGTTAAGCATTGGCTATGCACAAGTCAGAGCAGAGCCCGAAAGTCTATCGTCCTTCTTCATCCTGTTCAGCCTGTACTGAATTTTCACTGTCCCAAATTAGTCAAGAAAAAAGGGCCAGCATTCGATCTCACAATTAGCTTGTCAGCGGAAATTTCATTTTAGTGAAATCTACTATCCAGCCATGAAAAATTGAAAATTCGACTCCTACTCGAGGTCCGGTTTTTATTCAAAATTTTGACTCCGGGTCCTTCTCCGGATCCGGCAAAAATCGTTGACGCCGACAGGAATTCATTCCGGCACTCCGGCTCCGCGATCACCTCTGGTTGAAAGAGTTCTCGCAAATATTTCTGCAAGAAATACTTCTTGTGGAACATATATGTTTCCTGTAGACCAAATGTTTCCCATATGAGAAAGTAAACAGACTAGTGAAGTGCATATTTATACGAAAATGGTAATACATTTGAAATGTTGCCGGCTAATTATCATTAAATCTCGTGAAATATATTTCAAAGGAACTTCCCATTACTAGCAACATAGACGTAATTTTTTTATCGTGGATGTTATGGTTTTTCTTAGAAACTTTCAAGATTTATATTGGTTATATTCATGATTCTGCAAGAGGTCTGGTGAGTTCATGTGATTGGTAAATCTAATTAGATCAACCATTTTTTGCAGGAAAAGTCTTTGTACTGAAACTGTGCGGAATTATATTCTGCATTTTTCTGTTGATTCTGGCTGTTTCTGGAGCAATTTTTCTCATGACAAAGGTTTGTTTGAGATAAACATCTGAAAAAAATGGAAGTTCTTCACTGTAGTTTTTCTTTTATTGAAAGTACACTTTATGTTTTGTACCAGTTTTTTTTCCTTTTTTCTGTAACAGGATTGTGACATTTCTGGTGCATGCTGGAAAAACAAAATATAGAACAAATTTCCTTTTTATTTTATAGGTTGTGAGTTTGGAGGAAGACTTGAACGCAAAATCAGTTGTTACCCAGAGTAAGCAATACTAGAGACTTGATACAACTTTCATATGTATTACCCTGAATGTTTGCCTGATTTTTATTGGTATGACAGAATTCTAAATTAGTTAATTAAGTACGTTTCGAGTAAAGCTATTCTATCAAATGTATTTCAAAAGTCAAAAAACAATTTATGAAAATGTGATTATTTTTTCCACCAAACGTTTGAACTACAAAAACAACTGCTGAAGATCAGTAATTAAATGAAGGATTCAGATGAATGCATCAACACGTAAATATAAAATGTGGGTTGGAAATAATAAAATTTTTATAACATATTTTTATGATACAAAATATTATAGATTTTTTTTAACATTGTTGTACTGTTCATATCAAATTGGATTTTTAAATGATCTTTTAAAAACTCTAAAAACACCAATGACAGAATGAATATTGGACCAGTGGTAGTCTTAGAAATTTGGGGGCTCCTGGGAAAAAAATTTTTGGGCCCCTGTCACGTACCGCGTTTGCTAGAATACATTGCACATATCATTTTTGCATTTCGATGACTTCACCATGTTCACTCACCTTTTAGAAAAATTGGCAAAACAGGAGTAAAATTATGGAGATTATATGCCTTGGGCTTAATTAGCATACCGTATTTTTCGGACCACAAGACGCACCGGATTATGAGGCACAGTGTCAAAATTTGAATGCTAGCTATTCTTTTTTCATACATAAGGCGCATTAAATGAAGCAAAACTTACATATCTCAAATCGCCTATAAATTTTAACAAATATAGACTAAGGCCTACTTGGACGCTAGAGTTAACATCCACAATCCACTAACTGCACTACTCTGTTTTCTGACCACTTAGCAATGATTGCTAAATAGATTCTTGTAACTACACAATGAACGCCATCTGGCTGTCTGAACAACAGACTGCACAAATGGGTGGCTTTGGTTGGTTGTAAGCACCAAAGATATCTTGCTTCTAAGCAGTGCAAAATAAGAGAAGACTAGCTGGGATAGACAAAGTACATTGTTTTACAACAATGAATACACGAAACACGTTGATCACGGCAAAGTTGTGACCACGAGGCCCCCGAAACGCTCAGCGCAACTGCTCAGGTCGCTCATGTCCGATCCTTTACCTGCAGAGGCAGGTTGCGATGCAGTGTTTTCAGATGCTGGTTGAAAAACAGCCCAATCTCTTCATAAAACAAGCCCAAGATCAGTCAAAAAAAACTCCAAGCTAGCCCAAAACTTGCGATAAAACTAGCAATGTGTAGTGAAAGTAACCACCATTACCTTATTGCAGTTGCAGTCTTTGTGCAACACACAACTGACCATTTTGCAAAGCAACAACAAACACAAAATAACAACAGGTAGGCTAGTAACATCGTAACGGCAATCAAACTGTTATTGATAATACCACACATCGCAGTCGAAATGAAATGCTAACAGCAGCAAACCCTGGTGCATACTATATCAAGCACATGCTTCACGAAATGAAGAGAAAAAGCTTCCTGTTTTCTTTATCTTTTGCGAATTGAAAATGCAACATCAACCAAATGTTTCCCATATGAGAAAGTAAACAGACTAGTGAAGTGCATATTTATACGAAAATGGTAATACATTTGAAATGTTGCCGGCTAATTATCATTAAATCTCGTGAAATATATTTCAAAGGAACTTCCCATTACTAGCAACATAGACGTAATTTTTTTATCGTGGATGTTATGGTTTTTCTTAGAAACTTGCAAGAGTTATATTGGTTATATTCATGATTCTGCAAGAGGTCTGGTGAGTTCATGTGATTGGTAAATCTAATTAGATCAACCATTTTTTGCAGGAAAGGTTTTTGTACTGAAACTGTGCGGAATTACATTCTGCATTTTTCTGTTGATTCTGGCTGTTTCTGGAACAATTTTTCTCATGACAAAGGTTTGTTTAAGATAAACATCTGAAAATAATCGAAGTTCTTCACTGTAGTTTATCTTTTATTTAAAGTACGCTTTATGTTTTGTACCAGTTTTTTTTTCTTTTTTTCTGTAGCAGGATTGTGACATTTCTTCTGCATATTTGACAAACAAAATATAGAACGAAATTTCTTTTTATTTTATAGGTTGTGAGTTTGGAGGAAGATTTGAACGCAAAATCAGTTGTTACCCAGAGTAAGCAATACTAGAGACTTGATGCAACTTTCTTATGCATTATCCTGAATCTTTGCCTAATTTTTGTTGGTATAACAAATAATAAATTAAATAATTAAATACGTTGCGAGTAAAGCTATTATATCAAATGTAATTGAAAAGTCAAAAAACAATTTATAAAAATTTTAAGATTATTTTTTGTCCACCAAACGTTTGAACTACAAAAACAATTGCTGAAGATCAGTTACTAAATAAGGGATTCAGATGAATGCATCAACACGTAAATATAAAATGTGGGTTGGAACTCATGAAATTGTTACAACACATTTTTGTGATACAAAATATTATAGATTTTACAACATTGTTGTACTGTTCATATCAAATTGGATTTTTCAATGATCTGTTGAAAAAACAGGAGTCGAAAATTTTATATTTTGGATGCTACAGTTGAGCACAGATAAGAAAAAAAACTGCGAAAGCTACGCAGGTCTTGCGTTTAGTCAAAAATTTAAGCGTGACGTTTTTGTTTGGTTCGCCCATCGAAACTGTAATAGTGTCCCCCCCAACCAAGCACGCATTGCACGATTCCGTGTCATTGAACGCCGTTGCATCGAAAATAGCAACAAGCGCAGTGATCGTGGGGCACTCCAGTAAAGATTCACAAATTATTTATTGAACGCACTTTCAGAGCGTCAATATCGTCTCATTCGTTTAAGCTTTCAGTGTACCCAGGGTCGGGTTTAGCTGATGCGATGCTCCTAGGCTAATCCACTTGCGAGGGGCCTCCTCCCTGCTGCAAAATTTTGGCCATGAAAATGATAAAAACAGAAATTTTAGCAAATTCTGTTCATCACCCACATTCACAAATTTCAATGAGAATCTTGTCTCTGAGTTTGTTTCACACGTTTGTTGAAATAAGAGCTTGTGGTCGTCAACGCCCACCTGATGTCGTCTTCTGGTTGAAATTGGTATCGGTGCTTGGTTTTAAACATAGTTGTGTCATTAAAAAACAGCTTCACAATGGTATGTAGTTGGAAAAAGAAAAAGAGCTTTTTGTTTCCTGCCGAAATAAATCAAGAGAGATTTGATTCAGACATCCACTCAAGACTGAGTCAAACTCCACAGCTGTCGACTTTGCAGCTCCATCAGCTGTTCTGCAATGCAATCCCACTTCACAATGAACCTGTAGCTTTGACACCTCAAGAAGATGGAGCAGAATCTTATAACTTTTCTATTTTTCCCTAGTAACAGTGGGACATGGCCCCTCGCAAGTGGATTAGCCTAGGAGCATCGCATCAGCCAAACCCGATCCTGGATACACTGAAAGGATTTAAGTGTAACAGAGCTATGTTGATTGGAGAAATGAGTCAAAACCTTCTTCGACAAAGTTTGTTCCAAACGGAGAGGTTTATAGGAGAACATTATTTCTGCTTTTGTGCTTTAATTGTCACATTGTGTCGTCTATTTGCATTATTTCTGCTCTATGGCGAACTCAAAATTGAGTCAAGCTCCACAGCTGTCGACTTTGCAGCTCAATCAGCTGTTCAGCAATGCAATCCCATTTAACAATGAACCTGTAGCTCTGACACCTCAAAAGGACTTCGCATCTAGTTGAATGTTTTGATGTAATCGTGCGAAGGGTTATATCTATCCGTCTCGGAGAGATGCAGTAGGATACTCAAGAAAGATTTGACGAGTGCAGCGCAAATCAAATTGTACCTCTTATGCAAGTGTGTTTATTACCAGAAACGCAGATATTCTTCCATTTTCAATTCGATGAATCCACAATTGTGTTTTACGTTTAAACGAACCGATGTCTCGGACACATCTAAAGGTATTTTACCTTTTTCCTTGTATGTGGCTGTTTAGCTGACTCGAACGTATAAAAAAATCACCAAGGAATAGCTATTTGGCAATCCATATGTTGTCGATGAAACTTTCAGCAAAGTTGGGCGTACGCGAAATTTCTGCATCGAAATAATCTCTAACGCATGATGACAAACAAGAGCGTATCATGCCATTCGCAGCTCATGATCTATCAATGTCTACGTCAAAGTGTTCAACTTGCAAGACATACTAAATTTCAATAATACCTGGCCATGCACAGTAAAAAATTCTTGGCACACACCACAAGTTAAGAAACTCTGCAAAGTTTGCCCCCCTTTGCTCATACCTCTAGTTACGCCACTGTGGGGAAGCCCGAATAGTACATTATTGAGAGGAATCTGAAGTGACAACTGTTGCGGCAGCAAAACTTTGTTGCGAGCTGTGGGAAGCTATTCTGATTTTCAACAATTTCGTTTTGCAAGTCATGCGAGGTCCAATTGAATTTTTTAAGCACTTTGCTAAATCATTTCGAATCTTCAGACCAAAGCTTCAACATCTCTTTGAAAATTTCTTCATCATCTTTCTAGCCCAGACCCGTCGCCAGGATTTAGCAGGAGGGGGACACAAAACAGGGGCCACATAATCAAATACAGTATTGGATGAAAGCAGCAACAGGAGGGCCGGGCACCACTGCTTTTACAAACAAGTATATTTCGATGC
>Ga0210059_1007486_pt1 | contig 17341 bp, 14 predicted proteins | sample Ectturendosymbi2_FD_188042 | JGI IMG/M metagenome (GOLD analysis project Ga0210059, IMG submission 188042) | Ecteinascidia turbinata endosymbiont from Florida, USA - Sample 2 (SPAdes) (version 2) | ecosystem: Host-associated > Tunicates > Ascidians > Unclassified | place: Key West, Florida...
AGAAAGCTCGAAGGGCCAAATTGATCAACATAAACTCGCCGCGGGCCGCAAAAGTCTATTTCGTCATAGTGTGGAAGAAATTCTGAAAGGACAAGTAATTATCCGAAGTCGGGCTTTGCAACATTTTCTGCAACTGAGTTCTCGCGGGCCGCAAGAAAAGATCTCGCGGGCCGCATGTGGCCCGCGGGCCGTATGTTGTGCAGGCCTGCTCTACGAGATGGGCTGTCCGACTAGAAAAGGGAAAGTCAAGCTCCAGGAAACTTTGACCAAAGAGTTCACGACATAGGATTTTTGGTGTGTGTTTCCTACTCGAAGACCGGTGTTTTGAGTTTCCACAGATTTCTTTTTACAACATCTCTCAAACGAAGGAGGTTTTGGCCAACACTTAATTCACCGTAGAGAATGTTTTTGGTTATGACATTCTGAAGACTGTGGGCATGACCAAACCAGCATAAGCGACTTGTTTCAAGATAATTTAGCAAGGAGCCACAGCCGATGCGTTGCAAAATGACTTCGTTTTTTATCTTGTCCAACCACACGCGACTGCGGAGGCATCGCATATGAAAAGTTCCCCGTTTTCTTTCTTGCTGCATGTATGTTGGCCAAGTTCCGGAGGTGTAAGAAGAGCACTTAACACGCAAGCCTCGCAGGTGTTGCCTTTGGAGGGCAAAGTAAAGTGTGGATTGTGCCGTGCTTTCGAACTGAGTCGACTGGAGATGGTAGCTGCTTTCCTAATTCTGGTCTGAATTTACTACAATACCTGCCTGGAACGTACCAGTACACGTCACTGGTGCATTGCAACAGTTTTTTTGTTGCGACCACTTGATCCATGGCTGGAGCCTTGTCAGGCGCCACCAATCCGATGGATAAAGGATATTCCAGTTTCTCCAAAGTTGCCGATCTCCCGAACCGCAGCCCCGTTGCCACCTGTTATAGGAGTCTCGCTCAAGGCTGCGCAGCATGTGATGAAATAGTAATCAACTATGACGACAAGTGTATGTAAACACAACATGCCGAAAGCCTTAAGTTGATGCAAAACTAAGGGAAACAAACTTAAATGTAAGAAACACCTGATATATTTTGCTCGAAAGCATTTTATGTTATTTGATGACGTGCTCGAAGATCTATTTCCGTTATTTCATAGCACAGTATCTAGAGAGTCTTAAACAAAATCGCTCCTATCCGTTTCATTTGTGGGTTTCGTTGTTGCTGGTTATTTGTACGTTAATCAAATCCACTGTACTTATATATTCTACCCTGAAGCTATCTTACCTGTTTTGAAAAAAAAATCAAAAGGCTTTTGTACGCATTTCTACTAGCTCGACCACTTGCATGGGCCTTTTTGCTCGCACTAACGTTTCACTTTAATCAAACCAAATTTAGCCCTTCCATCACAATTACTGACCAATCAACCAGCCTATATTATTATGAAAACTAATTAACGTTTTCAAATAGTCGCTGGGCTGTCGTCATCACATTTCGTGACGCCGTGCTTTGCAGTGATTTTTAACACAACTCTGAATTTAACGGGGACTTTGCTGCCAGAACTTTGCAATTCAAACAGCCATTTTTCAGAGTTAAAAACACGTTCGTCCAACAAGGTGTCCTAAGCAGAATCCGCTGTTTTTTGTTTCTTATCTTCGTTATTTTTGTTGGTTGCAAAATCTCCGTTTTTTGTATTACTGCGCTGAAAGCTAACTTCGTGTAAGGGAATTGAAAATTTTATAAGATTGTGTTTTAATTTATTCGTATTGTTGCAAATGGAAAGTTTATCGTTTACGTAGTTAAAGAAATGATGTTCAAATCAAATTCCAAAACTACTGAGACTTCAACTAAACTTTTGAAGAAAGCGAAACTTTTTTTGTCCACTATGCTACAACATCTATAATTTCAAGTGGCTCAAGCGTGACCACAGGTTTGGAGTTTTCCATAACGTTGCGGCAAATGGCTTTTACCTACAAGATAAATGGACTTAAAATTAAATTTTTCCACTGTTCCAAAAAGCATTTGCGGAAAAAATGTAATTTGCTGGAAAGAAGCAAGTTTTGAAGGGATACATTTTTCAGCTGACTGTCGTCTCAATACGCTAGCTTAAACAAGCGATATTATTTTTTGCGTGTATTTATCGTCGAGGTTGGTTCTGTAATTCTTTGCTTACAGCAGTCTCACTCGTTCTGCATTCTTGTGTGCTGCTGGAACAACTGTAGGGTTTTCACGATTTCTTCTTTTCTTGTGTTCGTTTCGCAGCAGAGGCAAGTGCAATTGAATTTCCTACACAGGTTTGTTAGAACCTTGTTATAGCCGGTTCAACAACTCTACGTACAACGATGGTGTCCCGCAATAGCACACTCGTTAACAACTTGATACCTTGTTGAAGGTCACTTGCAGGAAAATATGGTTGAATAAATGGTGCTTTAACCCGATTCTTAAAAGCTCCAGGTTTGCTGTAAGCTTCCGAGGAATCCGCCGGCTGGGCTCTGCTTTTACCTTTTTGCGATAATTCAAACTTGCACATATCTGTATTCAAGTCACTACTCTTCACTTGTGAGATAAGCAAGGAATCTATTGGCAAATTTGTAATAGGAAATCGATTTCACGGAACACTACGCATTGTTAGTCCTTGAATCTTATTCAAATAGAATGACATGTGGAGAGTAGTTGCTTTAACCCAATTCTAACAAGTACATGTGACAAGCTTTACAATTAAGCGTCCAGCTCTCTGACGCAACAGCTTTGTACAAACCGACCCTTTCAGTGCGGAGACCGGTCATATCACACGTCAGATTTTGGGTGTTTCATTTCGGAATCTGATTCCCTGCGTCCTCGAGTGTGAATCGATTTTTCCAGACCCTTCAGTACTTAATGAACGTATGGAGCAGGAAGAGCGCAATCAAGCATACGCCCTATGAGCAGCACCGTTACGTCACTGTGGCCGTCCTGGTTTGCATTCGCTATCTGAAGAAGCTGGAGAAGGCGCAACAGCAAGGTTCGTTTTGATATTTGCTTGGTGATGAGCGGTTAGCAAAAACTGTGTAATCAATTTTTTCTCAGATCTGTGAAGTTCAACACCCTTCATTTTTGATGCATGCTTTGAATCATCTGAGAAACGCGCGGCCCTTGAAAACTGCCCGTAGCGTGCCTCTATACAAGAAAATAAAATAATGTAAGATCGAGATACAGGCCCACCTAACCCAGCATACTTCAGAAGAACAAAGAACACGGCTGGATGTGAAACAATTCTAACTATCCATTTTCACGAAGCTATTTCGGATATTTTCACTTTCATTACATGATTGTGCCAGCACAATAGCAGACACGGAACTGTTTCACCCGGTTCAACTGTACCTTGCACATGTGGCTACGAATAGTAAGAACTTGCCAGCTGATGAAGGTCTGCTGATAATGCTCATAAACGCGTGGTTTGTGCTTCGCAGGTCTGATCGAAAGGATGCTAGCTGGTGTTCAACATCACCTCGATTCCCCGGATGTGAACGTTCGCACGCTGGGCATGCTCGTTGCCGAGAATCTCACCGAAAAGTTGAATCTTCCGGTGAAAGATGATGCCAAGTAAGATTTCATTTGGGCAGAAAAATAACTAGTCATTATCTGAACTGTTCTACTGAGCGTGAATGCGTTTCTGTGACTGTTTTTTTGTTCGGTGATTTTTCGGACATTGACCGAATTTTTTTGAAATGACTGAAAAAAATTAAGTCAATTCGGTCATAATGCTTTTTTCAGTCATAAAAATATCCGAAAACGAAAAACGGTCAGAGGTTTTTAAGCTATTTCTGAATAATGACCGAAATGTCTCAGCGAAAAGAAAAACCCAAACTTGTGGAAGTGCGTTCCCAGTGTTAAGTAGGAAATCTCGCCATGTGATCTCAATCATGAGCTGAACCTGGTTACATGCACAGCAGGATGTGCAATTTGGGAGCAGGTACTAACGAACCTTTTGCTTCCGTCAAAGAGCATGACACTACTTTTGCACGCCCTTGATCCAGCTGCACGAAGGCCGTGTTGCGTTTTAGGCCTTTCTTGATATGATTGCTCACTCCACGTGTTGTGCGTTTGACGTCAGGCTCGGGTTTGATTACCCCCGCAACGAAGAAACAACAGCGCTGATGGCGTTAGGGGCAGACGTGGAAATGCCGGATGAAGATTTTTTCGAACAACAGCTGGAAATCTTCAAGTAAGTTGTGCTTTTTGAGAGGAATTCGTTCTACTGCACAAGGGTCAAATGTCATAAATCTTTGCCACTTTTGAAAGAAATCTTAGTCTCATACAGTAGCTGTCGATCAACTCCGGGTGGGATTGAAAGGAATTGAATCTGTCATTCGTTTTGCGAGACTTGAAATCTTTCACTAGTTTGGTTTTGAATGAAAAAGGTTTCAACGTATTCTTTGTCAGTTAAATGCTGAGTCTTCGGAATTAGATAGCTATCGAAAAGCACCGAGTCGTTCATTAGTTGTCTTATTCTTTATTCCTAACTTCTTATCACTCCTTTATTTATCGGCGCTCCCATGCACTGCGTTCGCTTCTGACCCCGACTGTTGTAAAAGAAGATGCTTTATTTCTGAATTTCTGAACGCCTGTGATTGGCTGCAGTTCTACTGTTGTGCAGTGAAGTGAAAAAGCGCTGCGAGGATGGCGGCGTTCCTGCGGAAACCACATACTCCACTCGCAAGTCTGCGTTTGTCGAGATGGCTGCTTTGAAAAATATAAGCGTTTCTCAGCCGCTGGAAGGCGCTGCCGAGAAGATGACTCTTGAAGACCAGGCTGATAGTGATGATGATGATGACGACGACTTGCAAGCGTATGAGATGCCAGAAGAAGTCAAGTTTTCAAAAGTAGGTTGTTCCTTATTGTTTTGTCTTAAATCACAAGCAATGAAACACTCTGGAATGACGTCAAAATTGGTTGCAATTGGCATCGGCGAAAATGTCTGAGATTTGGCAAAAAGTTACCTTGCAGGTTAGCACTCTGACGCACCAGCTTTTAACAAACCAGGCTAGTGCCATTTATCGTCGTTCACCGTCGCGATTTCGCAAGTCTTGTGCAATAGCTCAAAACAAATGAGTCTAATAAGAACTCGAAGCCTTTCGTCTTAAGAGTCAACGAAGTATACAGTTTGCTTTTGCCGACGTTCTCAACGTTTCATGACTCGAAAGCTTCGAGATTTGGACTGTTGAAAAAATAAGATAAACGAAGAAAAGACAATTAGATAAAGTTGCCTAAAAATGTCAAGAAGTAATGGTATTGTTACCTGTTGGCGGAAAATGCAGTCAAAGATTTTGTTTTGATTTTTGTCTCCGGGGTCGGCCAAAGACCAGAAGTCTTGACTGCATCTCCGACTTGGTTTGGTTACACCTCGGAGTGGAGTCAGCAGAACTACCTGAGGTTGCTGGAAACCGCGAGGTGTTCCTGAACCTCCTGTGGCTGCTGATCCCGTGAGCTTCCCGATAGAAAATACGGATTCAAAAATGAATGAATAAATGATTTGTTTGGTTTTTGGTAATTTAGCGATCCCGGTGAAAATTAATTGAATGCTCACTGAAAATGAACGGCTGTTATTGTTTATTTAGTTTAGTCCTTTCGTTTGCTAACATTCGTAGCAACATATGCAGTAGATTGGATAGAGAAGTACGTTGCACGATTTTTGATTGCTTGCTCGGTCCTTCTTTAACTCCTGGTGTTTATGCTGGAACTCTATTCCTGCATTTCGCTAAAAATTTCGAAGCGTCACCTGAGCGGTTGTAAATTTGACTTGGGTTGCGGCAGCGATCGTGTTGGGCCAACGACCTTGTTTTCAAATGTTTCTCGTATTGTCGCTGAAACCTGTTAGTTGCCGGTCAAGAACTGGTATTTCTTCCCACTCCTCGTCAGTTTTTAAAAGTGTGATAGCTTGATGAGCTTTTGCCAAAACTGCTGAAAAACATTTGGCCAAACTACTGGCCCTGAACAGTTTTACTTCGTGTAGTTTTGTGATAAACTCTCGTCTCAACGACTTCTTGCTCGAATTGCGGCCACGTCTTTTCAGATACCTCGACCGATGTACATTCGCGACTGCATGGCTGTGCTGATCGAGAACGACGACCGGGAAAAGGTGGAAATCAACCTCGGATCGCTTCTGCGATTGATTGAAACCGATAAAGTTGCCGTCAGAGAGGCGAGGGTTTTTTTAGCTCCATACTGACTCGAAACAGTAGCAAGCTTTTTTCTTAAGCTCGGGTGCTTTTTATTTTCATATTTTTCTTTCACGTGGCCTTCAGTTACGTTGTCGACTGTCTGATACCTAGACAAGAATATTTTGGGAGTGGAATTCTCATGTTTTGCGGTATTGTTTGCCATTGCCAAACATGCTTCCACTGATATGGCAGTCTGAGGTTAACCGGTTTCTTACATTATTTTTCATAACATGATTTACTTTCCTTAAATCAGTGGTTCCCAAACTTTTTCTGGTCGCGTACCATTCGTGAGTCCCGTACTGTGGCCACGCACCACCTTGTTCCAGGAAAACTCAACGTGACAAATGTCATTCGATCAAAAGTTTGGAAAACCAGAGTTGACACGAATGCGACATGCACAAAATGGTTGAGAAATTATACTGGTCATTTTTAAAAAACAATAAAGAAAGTACACAAAAAATCAGGAATTTATTAACAGAGCCCGATAAGTGAAAACCATACCTCTGACTGTATGTTTTTGTGAAGAAAAGCAGGAATTAGGCCTGTTCGCACACCACAGTTTGGGAACCACTGCCTTAAACGAAAAGAAACTTTCTGTCGGCGAACAACAACATTCCCAGCGGCATAAATTTACTAAAACGCGCCGCTCACGTCCTTGATGCGTTCGTGGCGCGATAAACGGCATTAAATCATTTTGTCACGTTTCGCTGTTGTCAAACATCACTTCGCGTGTTACAGGTTGCTGTGGAGCTGTGCAAAGTGCTGCTCAATCTGCAAAACAACTACGCAATCGATGACTTTGCCGACGTTCGACGTGATGCCATGGCAACACTCGCTGCCGTCCACCCCAAGCCGGTAAAGCAACGTGCTGTTGATGGGTGGTTATCGCCGCTGCGCAGTGCTGTGTTTTATCGGTTTCGCTTCAGTTGCTTGTGCATCTGTTAACTGATCGAAATTGTTGTTGTGCCAGTGCATCTGCTTCCTTGAGTAATGCTGAAGCACGCCACTGCTTAGCTCTGTTTCATGTCTACAACTTGTACACGTGTTAGGTTTGAACCAGGGACATCCAAAGTACGACCCGCGGGTTGATTGCTGCTCGCCATTTATTTATATATGACCTCCATAAATTGCAATATTACCTGCAAGTAGCACTAGTTTTTAACTGTATTGGACTCCTTCGTGTTAACTTTATCCTGCCCGCAGGCCCGCAATGATAGCATTGCTCGCATGTAGCACAGCAGTGTTTTCATGATGTTTTCAGTGACCGTAACGGTCTCTTAAATTGTTCCCAACGGTCTCTCGAAATACAACAGAACCGCACTTTGCGACCACCATCAAAATACACTAAAACGTCGCCTTATGACGTCTCGGTATTTAGATAAAATAATTCTGGTCTCTCAAAATGTCGTATCGGTTGCCAAGGTCAAAACTTAAACAAAGACCAGTAGCACAGATTCATCACCCTCGGTCACAGCAGCACACACCCTGCACCTGACACAGGCAACGTCTCGCTCAAGCTTAAGCGTTACACACAAATGGTTTCGGTCAAGTACTTGCGTGTCCAAAAAAAGCCGAGATAATTGAGCACAACCTGCGTAGCAGTGAAGTATGCAGCGGAGCGCCATCTCGTTCAGTGCGTTTATACATTTTAGGTTGTGGCATGAATGCATTTGTATGGTGGATTTGTTGTTTATGGAGACCGTGCTTGCGTAGAAAACGCAATAGCGTGTAGATAAATACGTGCGAGAAGTTTTGCCGATTAGCGTTGAGGACTGCTGCGTACCTGCCATAGAATTGAGACCACTCCGATGAGTTGATATTTAGCTGAGCGAAAATGACAACACTCTATAACGTACTGTTCACCTTCGTCTTAATTTTGACAATAATCATAATGTTTCAATCGCTGTCATCCTGCACGTGCTTTCACATTTTTAAATCCGGTTCTCAGAAACCTTTTGGCAAGCCCGGTATGTGTTTGTTTGTCATTGTAATTCATGGCTCACTCTCCGCAGTGATTGTTTGCACTCTCGATAGGAAGGTGGTTTCAGGCTTGCAAGCCTCGCGGGCCGAGTTGACTTTCGGCTGCAGTCCGAGCTTAGTGAGTATCATCAAATGACAGCAAAGCTTGGGTGCAGTTTGTGTCACTCGGGTCATGTTTGCGAACGCTTGCTTTACTGACGTTAATTGACTGGAGAAGATGTGCACAAATTTAAAAGATGCTACACTGTCGCGCCGTCTTTGCTGGCTTCAGCACCATAGAAGTTCACTACGTCTGCGCTTAACGGGCTACGCTTGCAGATTGCCGATTACTTAACCACCGAGTTCTACACCGAACATTACAACTTGCAACAAAGGATCGACATTTTGGACGTACTTGTCTTGGCCGCGGGAAAGCTAAGCGCCATTCGTAAGAAAAGTGAAAAACAGGTGAAAAGCCTGCTGGAACGAAATGTGGATTAGCCGTCGGATTAACTACCAAGCCTTGACTGTCATTTTGTGTTGTACTGCTTCATTGAGATCCTACTATCTGTTTTGTAAATTATTATCAGGCTGCGTTTCTTTTCGTACCGTTGGCTCGATTAACCCAGGTTGCGTGTTAAGGGTCTGTTTTGTGGGCGGGCGTGCGCAGTCGCTGGCGTTATTATGGAGTGCAGGCATTACTCAGCGCTACTGTGGTGTTTCAACTTTATAAACTCTCACGCTTTCTGCGCCCAAGACCCGTCAACCCTTGTGGATGCGTTTTGGCGAAAAGATTTAAAATTTAAAGACTTACGTTTAAAAGATTTACGTTTATTTGGGAGCGAATTTGTACGAATTCATTGCACTAGTTACACAATTTATTGTGTAATAAATTGCGCAAGAAGTAGTTGCGCAATCTATTTGTAGTTTTCTGCCTGTTGCGCAAATTTTTCGTTTGTTGAAGGCAATGATATTCACCGGTGAAGCAATCAAGAAGACAGTCGCATACTCGAACTGACCCTGGTGCACAAGCGCTGAGATGACCTCTGCCCTCTTGCATAAAAGACTTTTAATACCCATGTACAAGTTCTATAGATCTGAGCGTCAGTGCTGGTTCATGGAAATACGTTAATCGCTTAAAACCGCTAACGTCACAAATAAATTTGATTGCGTTTCAGTAGCTTTTCTGCTTCATCGTATCATGTAATATTTTACTTTGCAGAAGAATAGCTCTTTGCCTTCAAATGATTCCAGCGCGTCAGCCCCACCTGGTGACAATTCATCGTGGAAGGAAGTAGTGGCCAAGAGAATAGAATCCAAGACGAAAAGATTCGGAAAAGTTTGTGCATGTTTTCGTTGGCGCTCAAAATTGTGCTTTCATTTCGTTATGTTTTGAGCGTAATCTTTGCTGGGAGTCTTATAGTGTTTGTTTGTTTGATTAAAGTGGACCTCTGTTATGTTTTGGCAGGGTGGGATCTGCCTTTTTATACCTCTTAATCCATCATGATGTGTGAATGCATTATTATATCTCTCAGAACGCATTAAAATGTCTCAGTAAAAGAATTCGATTTCAACCGTGGTCATAATGCTCTTTTCATTAACTTGCGTACAAAAAGCAGCCCGATGCGCTAAGTTTCATTTTTGCCGCTTGAATTTGGCTCAAAGGTAGGCGCATTTATAAAATCAGTCTGATCTTTTAACTTTGGAACGAAAAACACCCATCCTTCGATAACAACATCGTTACCGAACTCAATCTCTTTCGCTAAGACGGGCAGTGCTACGCCCAACCCAAAACTAATTGCGAATCATGATCAAGTTTCTTGACCAATTCTGACGTTACCCTCAACAGAATGTATGAACAAAAGCGTCGATCTGATAGATTACGTTGCACGTTGCAAAGGACCGCAGCAAACCTTACAGTAGCAATATTGATTTACAGGTCAAAAGATCCATTCCTGAAACTCAAGCAGACCAGTTTGGACCATTTTCAGGCTGTTTTTTTTACCCGCTAATGGCGGGTTATGATCGCCAAATACGAACTCTCGATCTGCTCGGTTCCGACTCGATTGTGCTTGGTCGATTGTTGTTCGCTCTTGGCACAATACTTTATTCGGCTGCTGGATCTCTGGTAAGTTGTCCTGCAGTTACTTGCGCTTGTCTGCCAAGAACCTCTTTCAAGTTTGCTGAATATGTTTTTCCTATTTGAAGAAAACGCTAGGCCAACCATTGTCAATTTAACTGTTTTTTCATAATAATTGTGTTGAAGTCAGTGATACGATTTTATGAATGTAATAAGCACATGCTAGAAAGGATGGAGTTGCAGCAGTTCCAAGAATTTATCTGTCACAATAACTTTTCTGTCGCCTCTAGCTAGATTGAGCGTAGCGAATCTTCCCATTGTTTTGCGCTCTGAGATAAATCAGCCATTTTTGGTTCTTTTCCATTCCAGTTGACCTGTGGTGTGTATTGCAACTGCGCTTAGAATGACCATGTTTGCCGACGCCATGGTTTCAATTGTGAAAACTCTGATTTTTCCAAAATAGATATCAAAAGGCAAGAAACCAGTTGTTTCGTGGGGTACAAGTAGGGACTTTGTGCAAAGTCTCTGAATCTTGGGTGATTGTTTTCACTGCACCCCTTGCAAGTTGAAAAGATCAGCGTAGGGTAATTCACAGAACACACACATCTCGGGAAAAAAGTAAAGCTGCACATGCAGAGCTGTTTACTGAGTTCTTCAATAAATAGCAGTTAAAGGAAATCGAAGTTCTTCAGCTCGCAGCACTCAGTGTGAAGCGTTTTCGAAAGTGCTTCATACGACGAACACCATGGTATGATCAGACTGTTTGCTCGAAACATGCAAACTCTACCCAAATGTCCCATAAAATTTGATTTTAGCGCTCTGATGAGATAGAACGAATAATCGTTTTTCGGACAAAAAAATCCGACTCCAACTCTCAGTGTTGTTAGGAATCCGACTCCGACTCCACCTAAAAACCTCCAACTCCTGACGACTCCGACTCCTGCTTAGAAGTTCACTGTGTTGGCTTGCAGTCGAGTGAAAAAGGGTGTGCAATGACAAAGGAGCTTCTTAATCTGATTGATATGAATAGCTTCGTAATATTAAGTAGTTACCAATTGCATTAAAGTCTTAGTCAGGTCTGAGTTAACCCGAACTTTGCTGAGTTTTGGCTCTCCACCATGCAATCCTATCCATTTAAACGAGCAAAAATACGTCCAAAAATATTTCCATTTGCATCTTCATAGCTCTGCGAATGCGGGTTTTCCGCTTTGGCATAAATCAAAAGTGCAAAGGGTAGAATTCCTGCGATTAAACGACGACTTGCGGCCGTGCTCGGCCACGCTGGAATCTCGTCGTATTCTTATTTTTCTCAAAAACAGGCACAACCACCATATTGAATTTGCTTGCAAAAAAGGTGTTTAATGCAACTTTTTTGGGTTTAACCTCTGATCGCTTCTTCGATTGTGTGCCAAGTGCGCCTCGAAAAACATTTGTTTTCTTAGTGCGCCGCAAGCTGAAAAAGGTTGGGAAGCACTGCTCCCTAATACGAGCTTCCTTGCTTTGACTGATTCAGCAGCAGCTTTTACCCGTTTTGGCGAATGCATGCGGTCGCAATGACCGCTGTAGGCAATTTTAAGCATGTCAAAATCAAACAGTTATTAGTTTTAGAAGTAAGTCTAACAAGACCTAAGCTGCTGTAAAACTTACAAAGGAATTCATTTACTGGTGTCTGAACAAAATCGAAAAAATAAAAGTTTGTCCAAAACGATTTATTTCGTTCACTGCTCTCCTTCGAAGCTACTGGCATTTTCCGACGCTGGATTTACTGGTCGCCTTGCTAGACATTTATGTCAGCACCAGGAATTGGGTGCAAATATTGACGCAGCGATGAATCGCGCCGGTCCATCATCTGCTCTGGTGACTACTGTTTGCCGTTCGAGTCGCGAAGCTGCACCACGAAACCATCAGACCGGATTACAGTCGATGCGTGAAAAATTAATTTGATTTTGATGTTTGGAATAGTTTGGTGACAAGCTTCCGCTACAAATTGATGGTAATTTTGTGGCTGTTGCGGCATTTGGCCAAGTGTGCCTTTGGGGACCATCAATTACGCCAATCGTAGGAAAAGGGTTTTTTGAAGCACGTATTGAGATCCTTATACGTGCTTGAAAAAACGAGAAGAAAACGTTTTTCAAGAAAATAGCTTTCCTTTTGCAAAGAAAAAACTGCGACAGCAGCAATCTGAAAACTTTTCTAAGCAAATGATTTCAAACTTGTCGTTCACCCGCTACATAACGAAAGTAAAGGCCAGCTACCATTGGCGTAGCCAGCCCAAAATATTTGGGGGCCAAAACTTTTCCGGGCGAAACCTGTTTGTCTGTGAGTTTAGCCAGCAAGTTGCCCACCGTTTGAAACACATGCTGTAGATGAGCTGCATGTAACTGTTACCAAGATTCATGTTTGAATACTCTGTTTTCTCGCCCCATGACCCTCCACAGGAATCCTTCAAACGCTAAACAAGTCAGTCAGGAAGGGTAGGTCGTAATGCAACCCATGATTTGATTGCGCCTTCCTGGGACATGTGACATCTGTCATTTCCAGACCAAACCATTTTTGACTTCCCGACGTTCATTTTTAATCATTTTCACAACAAAATCTTATCTGCGCAGCGAAACATACATATCATACAAATTTTAAGCACTGTACACCCAAAAAGAGGATTTTTTAGAGGGGAATTTTTGTTAGTGCGTAGAAAACGTCATGCAAGATCCGTTTGTTTCGTCATATCAAGTCGTGGTGTAGGAAGGCTCTTCATAAAGGGTTTCCGAGGTCATATTTGACCAAACACGTTTTGCACTTGAAATCACATCAGGTAGTGAGGTGCCCAAAATTTGCTACCCATCAAGTAACCCTGGTTAGTATAGTACCCCAATTTTATATATATAGGCTTTCAGGGACATTTTTGTAAAATAACTCCGGCACCATTCCATTTGTCCCTGAAAATCAGGAAAAGTCATGGAAGCACAGATTTCTAACATTTTTCTAAGTATATGAAATCAACAAAAAAAAAACAAGCCCCTGGATAGTGGACCCCTGAGCAGAGTTCGGAAAGACATCGAGTAGACACGATGCTGCTAACCGTGTACCCTCTAATAAAATAAAATTACACTGTCTTAGCGACAGCAGAGTTATGAATAAATTACAAAGTTTGTGAATTAGTAGAACAGGAGTATAACATCTTATCACAATACGGGCAAAGTGCACATTTAATTGAAACAGCTTCTTGTTTTCGTGCTTTTCCAATGTGTATACACTTTGTCCAGCTTTATTGCTGAATCTTGATAGGTAGCTGGAATGTTGCAACTGCGCGGGAATGAGATTTCGCGGAGTAAATGTTCTGGTGGTACTGTGCATTTTCTCTCCTTGAAGCTGTTTTTTGGAATGACCGAAAAAATTAAGTTATTTCGGTCATAATGTCCGAAAACATTGACTAGTGAATACTATTACGGCGAGTTTTGATACAGTACTGGGACAAATGACCGAAATGTCTCAGCGAAAAAGAAAAAGCCCTAGCCTAGAGGGTACAGCATTGCTGCTTACAGTTGCCTGAAGCTTCGATTCAGAATATCCTAAATTTGACGTTTTTGACGCAGGTGGTCCTCAGTGCCACTTTATCACGTCTGTACCGCGTGCTAAGAGATTTCCATATGTCCGCTGACACATTGGTGCAAAACTTTTACCAGTTTTCTGATATCTACCTTTGTTCCATACTGTTTTCTTTCGGTCATAGACCGAAATGTTTTTGAAATCACCGAAAAAAAATTAAGTCATTTCGGCCGAAATACCCGAAAATATAGGCTAAAAAACACTGTTACGGCGAGTTTTAATACAACTGTGAGACGAATGACCGAAATGTTTGAGCAAAAATGACCGGAATCTCTCAGTGAAAAAAAAACAGGTTCCATAGGCACCATACTTGCCTATGAAATCACACTTACGGAGCGGTTAAAGTGCCAAACAGTAGTTACCATTGCAGTTAGGCGCTTTCAATATATTAACTTAAACTAAATTTAGCTCGCTAAGATCAAGTAAGTCATTCAATGTGCGGCCCTGGTTAAGATAGTGACATAATTTTTGGCTCAGTAAGCAATTTCGGTTGGACATAGCTGATCTAGTCTTTTGTTCAGTTTATTCTAAATGCAGTATTTCTTAAACCATAAGTGCAAAAGCGAGCGAAGCTGGTCTGGACCTACGTAAACACACCAGTGTGACTTGCGCTTTGTTTGAGATTGTTTTACAGTAGCTCGCCTGTGAAAACCAGTCTTTTTACGAAACTTTACGTCCGTATTTTTTCATCGTATAAACTACGAAGAGGAAAGAGTTGGTTTTGCAAGTACACTGGAAATGGTATGTTTGCGATTCACTGTCCGGGAGCGAAATGTGTTTGTCAAATACCATTTATGCTGCGTTGCGTTGCGCCCTGAAGCTCTCAGTTAGTGTAACGTTTATAGGTTCTTTCTTTTGACTGATAGTTGGAATGTTGGGTCCCCCGTTTCTTGAAAAACGATGCGTTTTTTCTTTGTCCTTAGCATACCTTCGACTATTACCAAGGGCGACTCCAGGTCAACAGCTTCACTCGGGCTCATCACGCGATTTATAGTGACTTATGGCATGCAACCGTTCGAGGCTTGCGTCATTGAAATTTCTACTTGCTCTCTTTCTGGCTGGCACCATCATTGTCTGTGACGTTGGTTACGTAACAATGAATGCGAAGTTCTCGTGAGAACTCGTCCATTGTTGCGTAAAGTATGTCACAGAGCAATGTTAATGCCATTTAGGACTCTGTGTACTAGGCTCAAGCATATAAGCCCGAGTTAATCGACGATTTATCATCCGTTTGATATTATTCTCGAATGGGATCTGTCCACTGGTATGGAATTCAAATGCGATGTTCTATGCAAATCCATTGCTTCAAAGAAACATCCAGTCTGATACGAAGTTCATATTAAAAAATGCTTAATTGCAGTGAACAGCTCCGACTCTAGCGGATGAGCCCGAGTAAAGGGCGAGCGGCCGGAGTCCGGAGAAAACCTGCTGCGAACGTTATTTTTGTTATTCATGTCACCTGCAACACGAACACGAAAGGCCAGACATGGAACGAAAATATATGACATAACAGTGACAAGGCCCAATGAAAAGAGCCCGACTTAACAGCCTTAATCAGTGAAATGGGTTGTGGCGCAAATATACAAAGCAAGCAAGCTCGCGTTCTACATTGTAAATCTTAATCGAAGACTCAGGCTAAGCTCGAGTGCCGGAGTCGCCACTGAGTGTTACCAATAAACCTTAGTGTTAATCATTAGCTGCTGTTTCAGAAGACCGTTTAGTAACCTTTTCTCACAGCTTTGCACGTGTTTAGTTTGCTTGGGGTTGTTGTTCAAAATCGATTTCCTTCGTCACGGTAATTCCTGATTTTGTTTCCAACAAGCGTTGACATTGTTTCAGGCGGTGGAAGCGATGAGTTCATCGCTGCTCGAGTTCGTGGCCGCCGTGCGAAACCATGCGGAACCGTTCGTGCGCCGTGCGTGCGTTTATTGCGTGTCCATGGTAACGGCCGCAGCGCCGCAACTGACTGAACGACTCGGCGAAGGTGCGCTGGAAGCCAGGGATTGGCTTTGCGATGTGATCTCCAAAGACGACGACTCAAGGACGAGGTCGCTGGCCGGCAGCGCGCTGGCAGCGATCGATGCTAAAGTTCGCGAAGAGTTGCGCGTGGATATGGTCGCGTGATGTTTATTGGCGCCACCGGCGCGCTTTTCGAAGTCACAGGCGACGCATGACCGTCGACGAAACGCGATAAAAGTTGTAAAAACCGTGGGCGGTTGGGGATTGTGCGCAGTTTTCCCCAGTGAAGTGATGCGCGTGTCTTGCCTGAAACTGTCCCTAAAGTAAAAAACGCAAACGGCTACGTACCCCCTAAAGTGTTCATCAGTTCTACCCGCTTGTTGCTCGTGACTCAGACCACGGTTTCCGAAACAGAACAGTCAAATCACTGCCAAGACCCAGCTGCCGAGCTCCGTTGAGATGCCCAACTGTTCGACTCGCTAATTGTCCGCCGCACACGCCAAGTCGACTTGCCACCGACCACCACTGTCTTGGCTGAACAATTGTCGCTTCGAAACAAACAAACGGTGAAGAATCAAACGGAAAGCGTGCGTCTTGCTCTCTGCAGATTCAACGTTTTGTTGATTCTGTGCGAACCGAGCAGAGTGGGGCATTTGCTGGATGGGTACACTCCATCATGAAATGTCTCTGTTTCGACTCAACCCGTTAGACCGCGAAAGTGCTGGCGAACAGACGATTTTCGAAATTTTCAACCTCTGAACACAACAGTGGCGGATCCAGGAGGGGGCAGTTTGGGGCAACTGCCTCTCCAAACGTCTGTGGCGACTCCTTGAATTGCGCCCCTTTGCCATAAATGCGTCCCTTTTCGGTGCCCGTGGAAGTAGAAACAGAGATATAAACAATGTTTTTCGCTTGGTTAAACGTCAGGATTTACGTGCCGGATTTTATCCAACCTCTTATGGAATAGCGTGAACAATGCTATTGTTTCGTAATAGTACCACTGTTTCGTTATTTCTTTGCCGCGTGAGAACTGCCCAGCCTTACGTTATCTAATTGCAAACGCAGTCGCTTTCGCTTAACACAGTTCGCGACTTGCTGCTGAGCTCCACGAAATTGGTCTGTTTATTTACGTGTTTATTTCTAATGACAGTCTCGAAAGGAGATGCAGCAGTGAAAATACGAATGCAATATGGAAAACTTATAGGCCTAACTTGTGTCAAGATTTAACAAGCATCCGAAATGAAAACGAAAAACTAGTTTCAGGGCTGTTGCCAGCGCAGTTCGTGAGTCCGCAGTATGTCTGCATCGTAGTTTTGCAACATAAAGGTGAGTGGATGAGTTTCTTGACGGAACTAAGCACCTGATTGAACCATAATGCAGCGTGTAAAAAGCTACAGATCAGTGGTTCTTAACCGGGGGTACACATACCCCTTGGGGGTACCAAACACCGCAACAGGGGGTACGAAGCACCAACATTTTTAGGCATACACGCCCTGAAAATTTTAAAGATGTGTTGTCGATTGTTGTGAGTGCAGTAAACTTTGTCAGAAGC
>Ga0210059_1007487_pt1 | contig 17341 bp, 12 predicted proteins | sample Ectturendosymbi2_FD_188042 | JGI IMG/M metagenome (GOLD analysis project Ga0210059, IMG submission 188042) | Ecteinascidia turbinata endosymbiont from Florida, USA - Sample 2 (SPAdes) (version 2) | ecosystem: Host-associated > Tunicates > Ascidians > Unclassified | place: Key West, Florida...
CAAAAAAAAGCCAAACAGCACCGTATTCTTCGATGCAATATCACTCGAACTTACCCCCAAAAGGTCTCCGGTGTAGTTCATATGTCGAGTCACTCCCCACCAACCAGAGCAGAGAAGGGTGCTTTGATGGACTTCGCCGTCAGCTGATGTGTAAGAGCAACTGATGTACTCCGGTTTCTTTCCTTGAAAAATGAAAACAACTCTGTGTGGGTCGCTTTCGTACTGCAGGGCAAAGCATATACTGTATTAATATCACGGTAAGATGAGATTGATAGGCCGATATGATCACCATTGTTTTGGGTTACGTTGGTAAAGTTCAGCTCAAACCGACTTACCAGTGTACCAGGACACTGTTTCTTTATTCATGTTAAACTTCGTCTCCCCCCACAGTTGGGATTCACATCTATCAATTTGCTTTCAATATTCACACATTCGGCAATTCACATGCAACCTACTTTTTACAAAGCGTTTTGGTGGCAAGCCCCGTAAAACTATGATATCGTTTCAATCTTTTCTCTTTGAAGAAACAGTTTTCTAAAACTATAATGATGAAAAATCTCCATTTTCATCGAGCAAAACACCTACTGTATTTTCAGAGAAAGTGGAAATTGTCGGACGGTGTTGTTTTTTTATTCCGAAACTATGAAAACGTCCAGATTTTTGCTGTGTTCAAAATCAAAATTACAGGTGGTAGCACGGCCTACTTAAGATATCGTAAGTAGGCCGTGGGTGGCAGCAAATGACTCTAAACAATTTTGCGAAACCAGTACATTCCGCAGTTGAATCGAAGCCGAATAGCTTTGTGTCGATGTGCATTACGTTACGGTTCGCGACCAACGCTTGAAACTCTCGTTCTTATTTCCCAGTAGCTAAAAGACGTCGTATGTTTAAGGCTTATCTGTACTGATGTGGGAAATGCAGTCCCATTCGACATCACGGAACCGCAACTTGGTCTGAGGATCGATAACAAATGCATCGGAAAATCGATTGGCGTGCATTTGCTGAAAGAAGGCCTGTAGGTTTTGAGTTCAAATATATGCTGGACGTGAATCTTGGCCGAATGACTGTGCCGCACGAGGCAAAAGTTGAAAATACCGCAGTGATTCTTGAAGATAACGAATATCAAATTCGAGTCTGGTAAACGTGGTGCCAATGTCCGGTGTTTTTCGTATTTTCGCAGCTTCTATTTTGCAACAGCGCGACTTTTGGAAGGAAAATTAATTGCGGTTTTGTGGAATTTTCATTCATATCCGCAGACGTGCGGACGAACAGGTAATGCCAGAAATCTAAAAATGTTTTAGTCCTTTCATTTTGTCCACAAGGAGAGTTAAATAGCGGTGGACAATTCGGGAACACACCTTCTCATTAACTGTGTAATTTTCAGCCTTTTCCCGCGTTTATCCGCTAATCACCGGGCCACAGAACATCTTAAGGTCATGCCTAAGTCTGGCAGTGCTTAAATGAATCGATACCGGGAAGCAGCAGTTTTGTTTGCTTCCCAAAAACTTCACCGACCCGGTGATTTTCCAGTTGAAAAAAACGCGTCGATGTAGAAGGAAGCGGCGATTATTCAAGTAGGAAATTGGTCAGGGAAGCATTGCTTTCCTGGGAACGCCATCACGGTGCGAAACACGAACAGAAAAAATTGTGAGTTTTTGTTAAGTAGACGAGTGTTTGCCACCGCACCAGGATATCACAGAAAACGATGGAAGTTTATTGTTAAATTTTCAGTTGCCTGGTACCATTCCTCAGACGTGACAGCATTTGAACATAATGCTCTACAATTACATTGATTTTTCCTTCGCTCCTCACCTGAGACTTTATTGCAAAGAGCCTCTTCTGGCTCACGCGCTCAACGTAACGCTTTCGCGGAAAACGACATCGTTAGCACTCCGGCAAATGACACATTGGCAAATTTTAGTGCTTTCGCATTCGTCTGCGTTATCATATGCGTGCCAGGGGCAAGCATTAAAGGCACATATCAGCAATGAACTTTCGAAACGAGTTATCGCGATGTTATCACACTTAGCCTGACCTTTTGCAGCTGCGTACGCGCATTTACGCAAAGACTGAAGAAATGGGTTGCGCAGGAACGCGCAACGATTGCGTGAAACTTCGTCAAACCAGCTTTTGTTGATAAGCTTTTATCGCTGGAAACAGAATACAAACTGAAGCTCATACCATGAGCCTGAAGGACAATATCCAGCTATGCGAAGAACAACTGGAACCAGTCAGTTCGGGCGTTCCAGGGGAAATGCAACTGATAGTCCGGTTTGCAAAAATGTTAGCTTTTGTTCTGACATTGATCTATGTTTTTCAGGTCACGATTTCTTGTCCGCAAGGAGCGTGATTGAGTAAGGTCTCGGCCACTGCTGTGCTGCCTGCGAAAAGGTTAACCAGAGCTGTTCCACGTATGTGTGTGATCTTGTCGTGGAGCTTTTTCTATTTTGCTGTGCTAGCATGGACATATTGAAGCCAAGTTTTGGGTTGTAACTGTATTAAAAGCCAAAAATTGCCTGTATAATTGAAAACTACCTTCATATAGCGGCAACTGTGCACGTGACGAGATGGATAGCATGTGTTGCAATAATATAACTTTTCGGCAAAGTCACCACAAACTGAAGTTGTAACAATGCTAGTTTCCCTAAGTCAACACAAACGGAAGTGACTCGAAAGCACAACCTCTCGTTTACACACCTTTACAAAGCGAACTCCATAAAATGCACGTTATAATTTCTGATTTCGAATTGATGTGCAACGTAGGTGCAGATGCTTAAGAGAAACGGCGAAACAAAAATTCAGTGAAAGATACAACCGTTCAACCAGATGGCCTTACCCCATATCAAACACTCGTCTTTCAATGCGCGGAAACGGTCCTTTTGCGAGTTGCAAGAACGGAAGATGTAGTAGCCAAGCAATCCAAGAAACAAAATTCCAAGCGACTTGGTCGGTCCCAGGTCGACAGGATTGTGCGCCAAGTAAAACCCCTGCAAAGTTGGGAGAAAACCAGTCCATCAACAGTGAAGATGACTTCAAATTTATATTCTGCTCGCGGTTACTCAGCTTCAGCCCCACAGTAACAAGGTAAAACGACTTGATCAAAAATTAGGATTTTAGAAAAAGATTAATGCGCTTATGCTTGTAGTGTTGCCTGACACTTCTCAGTTTGCTTGCATTTCGAAATATTTTTAAGAGATATTTCAAGAAAATGTTGCCATGAGAAACAGCCGGAAAGGAACGACGAAGACTCTACACCGTGACACCGCACTTGTTGATCGCGGCAGGACACGATTCCTTGAGGCTAAGGCCCAGAAAGGACGAAAGTAGAGCCCGTAGCGTGGCACCCGACCTATTTTGCCCATCAAGAACTAAACGACGAAGGTAACGTTTTGGCATGACAACCGTGAAAGCGACGAATAAGAACGTCTTTTTTAAGTGGTGCGTTGTCGGCATAGTCGATACCTTAACACAGGAACAGACTCTTTCAATAAAAACACCTTAAAAGCTTTAGCATCACACTTTCTCATCAACATGATGTGTTTTCCAACATGTGGGCAATGGGATGGTTTCCGAGTGGAAAGCGCAGGTTATTGGGAAAGTAGTACATGGCAAGTTTAATTTGACAACAAAATAAGAATCAGTTTAAGGATGATACATCCAGTTTCTGCATAAAATCTCTGAATAGAATCTTTTCGCCACAAGATCATGTCGGTCAGGTAAAAACCTTGACTGGAAACACTGCCACACATCCTATACATATTTGTTGAAGCGACTTCTCCGTGTAAGCTTTGATCAGTGCGTCGACAGATTTTACAAAAACATAAGTCTTTCAACGAAATACAGCTCCGTCGCCTACGACCCAAAGTTTGCATTTTTTATTGTTTGCAAACAAAATATAAATATTCGGTGTGGGGTGAATGAAAAACGTTTGAAAATATTTTAGGCCAAAACGGTCGTTTTCTAGAGTGCGTACGAAATAAACATAAAACCATTTTATCAAGTGTACCTGTACGGTTTTGGCCGCATTAAGTTTGCGATGAAGCGAAAACCACAGACTGCAAAAGTTTTGAACATACGTAGAAAGTATGAAGTTTTTGCAAACAAATCCCATCCCTTTCTACGCAAACATGCAGAAATCGACAATGAAGCGTGGTTTCCTGTGTGTACGCAGACGATTAAAAAACTACGAGCAAATCCGAGACGAGGCAAAATGATAAAAAAATTCTCCGAAATAAAACGAAAGACATTTCCCTGACGAAAAGCACATTTTCAGTTCAGAGACGTTGACCGACCGGTAAGTTGTGCCATGCTGTTGTTCGTCCACACGCGGCTTCTAAAGCTTTCGCAATCGTTCCTATCGAGTTCATGTTCAGTCGCCCGGTAACCAGATAACCTGGCGTTTGTTTGGTGAAGTCCTGACTATCTGCTCAAGTTTGTTGTTCAACAGCGATTTTTCTTGAAAATCAAGACCTTGACCAAAAGCGACTCGATCGCGATTTCTATCTTTCGTTCATCCATTGCGCGCGCGGGCAAAGGTCCTCCGGCGCATGCGAACATTTTCTGGGCACGCGTCGAACCGGACCAAGTCCTGAGGCCTTGACTGGACGCGTCTGAGCAAGGGCGTACGCAAGGGGGTGGGTTTGGGGTTAAAACTCCCCCTTGAGATTGATATTTTACAAAACCTTTATACCTGCGCAAGGGGGTTAATTGTGTTCGCATACTTTCTGTTTGTTAATTTGTCGACTTAACGTCTTAATGCAACTACCACGGAATAAATTTGCATGCAAATTTCAAGGAACATTGCAAATGGGCCAAAAAGTAATAATCAGGTTTTGGTAGGAACCTGTGTTATCGTCTGCATCCAGAAACCATCTCACCACATTTTGCAGACCTTTCGTCCACTACGAATGTTTAAGATTACGTTCCGCGATAGTTCGCTTTATCCAAAACAATTGTCTATATTTTGTCTGCTATGGCTGATCAGCGCAAACGTCGCCAAAACATTGGTTTGGAAAACATGCATGTGACTTCAAATTATGACGTCACAAACAACGCACACCAAATACAAATGACACCATACGCCATTGAATGAAACACCCCCATGAAAATTTTCTGCGTACGCCACTGCGTCTGAAATCGCGCGAAGCCGCAAGTTCTGGGCGAGACCTTGGCGAGACACTGACTGGCGGCGGCGGACGACGCGCGAGCAACGAACACAGACCTGCAGGGTGTACATGAATGGAAGCCAGACGAGATCGCCCCACGCCAGCATCCATCCGAAGTGCTCGTGACAGATATCGATGGTTTTCAAGTACCAGGCCTCGTTCCAAAAGAAATCGACCACGTACACTGCTTGCAGGACGTTGACAAGCATCATTGAGTCGGTCACGTGACCGTACGCCACGTACTGGCGCCACGCAAAGGACAAGTTGATCAGAGTCCACGCCACTATGCCTGAGGACAGAAAATGTTTAGAATATTTTCGAAAGTGGCACGTGGCCGGCAGAGAATATTAGAATCATTGCCGCTTGCACCGAATATTTCATCTCTTTAGGCGTTCAATTGATCTCCAGGCTGTCAGCGAACATCGAACCGCATTGACCTTGATAGGTCTTTCTCGTCGTTTGTCTCCACTTCACAAAGAACAGAACAAGACTTGATAATTAAGTTGAGCTGACGTCACGAGCAGGCGGACTTCGTCACGGTAGCTGATCCCCACACCCTGGCCACAAATCCCACAAGTACTGGAGTGACGTGTAACCAACTCAAGGGATGCAATCTTTTAATCAAGACGCCCCCTGTAGCTTCATCCTGTGTTATCGGGAATATTGCTCGTGTTTTAAAAAAAGCATTGCCAGTCAATATTTAGGAAACCGTCGACAGCTCGAGGCCTTTAAACATTGCAACACGCTTCCAGTATGAGAAAATGTACAGAGAAAGGTAAACGGCGTGCTTATGTTCAGTGGCACGGAGTGACTGGCGCTCTGCTGGTGAAAGAACTTACCCGGTCTGCCGTTGAAGAAAAGTTTGAAATCGAAAAGTGAACCTATTCTCGGATTGAACTCGACTCCCATGAGGAAGTCGTAGAAGAAACTCCCGCTGCGTTTGCAATCCTCAGGGTGGGTTGGGAAGTAAAGTCCTGGAAAGAGCAGAACCGAAAAAATGTCATAATGCAGAGGTGGCCAACCCGCGGCTCGCGAGCCGCATGTGGCTCTTTACCCGGTTTCATGCAACTCTTACGTAATAACCAGATGTCCCACTAAATAACCCGCATTACAACAAATGCTTTGTGAAGTTCTGTCATTGTCATGTTGGTGTGTGACATTTACAATAAACCTGAAAAGCAAAGGTAAGTGTACGAATGCGAATGAGGAAGAGATGGGGTGGTGTTTATGTGTTCCTAGGTGTGTGATGTGGGTCTTTGCGGTAACACAGTAAGAAATGTGGCCATTGGTCTCTGTCTGGTTGGCCACCCCTGTCATGTTACATTGCCCCTTGGGCCACGCATCGCGCTATTTCCGTCGCAAGAAATGCTGCATTTTGTTTGACTAAGCGCAAACGCATGGTGTTCTTGTTTTGACCTCTGGCATATCTAAATGATTTTTCAGCATTTGCTTTTCTCTTAACCTATATATCCTCTCACTGCACGCATTCCTCTCAAAGTGCATCAGTAATTACCAATACGCCGCAAAGCAAAAGTTCTGCTGCTTAGGTAAGTTTCTCCGACGAACCATTACTTCATGTTCGCAATACAGAAGTGTTCATTTGCGAAAAACGATAGTTGCCACAGACAGCCGGTCGGCACAACGATGACAAGGATATTTTTAGTGAGAGTACGAGATCGGAAAAAACTGAAGAATTTGAAGGAAACTATTGGTTCCTACTGCAAATATTCTCAACATTGATTTGAAATACAAATGAAGAGTTCGATTAGAAATTTTGCATAATTGCGTTCCTTTGTCCGCGACAACCGGCTGTGGTTGGATTGAGTCTAAGAAGCGAGGAAAAAAAATTGTGCGCGGTCTCTCCAAACGTTCTGAGCAAAGTTCACTTACTCTGCAATTACTGTGACATTCTTCGGAAAGTTTCCCGTTAACACATTGGTGCAAAAGAGGCGGCAAAGCGCGTCACGCACAAATTTGTTAAAAGACAATCCAAGGCCAGACATTGTTTAATAAGAGGCGGTAGTGAGTGTCCCGAACAAAAGTCATCTTTTAGACTGGGACCGCGAAAATTGAGACGGGCGCACTAGATGACCTGAGGCAACGGCTTTTTAAAGGAGAATGGTTCTTCGTAAATCACTGTATCTTTGCCCAGTCGCAACTGACCGTATTTGAGCACAGGCTCATAGCCAGGATTTAAGGTTTAGGGTGGCCAAGATTTTTACATTTATTATATGCTTAAAACAAATTTTTCTGGACACAAAAAAATTGGAGAGAAACTGCCCACGAAGCTACGGGCCTGCTTTAGAATCTTGCACAAATCATAAAGCATGAACTGATTTCTGCGACATGCGCCAGCAGTTGACATGCAATAAGAAAAGCACATCTCACCTTTGACGTAAACAAACACACTCAAGGCGTAGGCGAGAACGTTGATCAGTACAAGAAGTGCTCCCCAGTTCTCGAAGACGGCCGATGGGTCGAAGACACGAAAATAGAAGGCGTTGGCGAACCACAGCGCATGAGTGATGATCCACGCCTAGTAACATCACATCCAGTATTCTTAGATTAGCACATAGATCCTTACTGACGTGCCCGGCTGAGAGGCAGACACACGGCACAGTTTCGCGTTGCACAAGCAAAACATTGATTGCATTTTTCAATTTGTCTCTTTTCCTCTTTTTCAAAACAGAATATTTACGCGCCGACATGGATTGTTGATATATTTGCTTTTTTGAGAAAACGTCAGGCCGCACCAGAATTCATGTCAAATCCCGTACAATGTGGGAGCAGAAGCAGGAAGATCTAGTAGCGGCAAGGCCATTGACCATTCCTTTGATGGGCACGACCAATAGCAGGCTGTTCGTGCTCACAAAAGGTCAAACTGTAGTATCACAACATTATATACATCGCGAGACTCAGAGTTTGCGCGGACCACAAAATGGAAAGACCAACCTGGATGAAAAACTCTGGTGAGATTACTGCTAGAATGAACTATTTAAAAAAAATTACGGATAGCTCGCATCTTTGTTTGGGAAAATAACGGCATGGTAAATTCGGAAGTAACCGCGAATTTTCGCTTTTGACGATCGGTCTCCTGATCGTAACCACGTCGAAAATTGCGTTGTGAAATCGCTTTCCATTTTCAGCAGGAACCGCGTCCGTTGTGATGCGCACAAACTGCTAGGATAGCTCTGCATGAGAACTACAGCACGTGTTGCGCCGTTGGAGACTTGGGTGGGAACTGTCAGGAGGAAGCATGCCGCCAATTACAAAAATCGAGTTTTCGACTCACCCTGATCAGGAGGATACAATTAGATGAAAGGCTTGCACTGTGAAACGCATAGTTAACGGAGCAGTGTAACAGTCACGCCGCAGGAAATGCAGCTCGCATACCTGTAATCCGTTGATCTGGTATAGGTTGACCTTTCCCGCTGGGGTCACTGCTCCTTCGCACAATCCGCCAGTGTAGGCGGGAGCTACGCGGTGAAGCATGTCGGGCAGAAGAGCAAGGATCACCTGTGACGAAATGGCAGGTGCGATTTCGACAATGAATCCATTAACAAATATGGTGGTCATTCCGAAATCGAACCTAACAAAGGTCACTGCCGGGGAAGCCAGTGCAACTGTCAGGCAGTTAGAATGAAACAAAAGTTTTAAATCTGTTTCCGCCCAATTTTCTGAGAAATGAGTCGTTTAAGAGTCCCTCTTTTCCCCAGGAGAGGCTGGTTCGCTTCCAGGTGTAGAAACATTTCGCATCACACCTTGTTTTGTTCGTTACAAGACCGGTGCCCTGTACCATCCAGCAGTGAAGCATCGTCGTGCATCGTCAATTTGAGTAAAACAAGTAAAGCTTTGGTGGATGTGCCAGAAAGCCTACTTTGCCTGCTGATTGTTTAACAAGCGCTGCTTGGCAAATCGAAGCTGTCTTCGGTCGCAAAACAGCAGGAAATTGGTCGCCGTTGCACGCAACGAATCAATCGGTGAAGCGAATGTTTGGCTTTACCGCTTGAAAAAATCATAGTTGGGTGGGTTTGGCACAGTGCTGGGACCGGCTTAATACCGGCTAGAAGTAAATTTCGAAATAAAGCGAAACAAGGCAACAAGCCGTCAAACTAGTTTTTATTCGATGAATTACTGACATAACATTAAACTGTCCCGAGACGAAACATGTCTGAATGGCAGCAAATAAAGAACAATTATTACGTAAGCAAATTTCGGTTACAGGCAAGTGTTTTATCAGGCATAACTGCCACTGGGATTTCGCGAAACTCGCGTTTCCGCCTTGCCAGCTAGCGTTCAACTTTGAGGACGTTAGTGCGACGGTCTTGGCACAGATAAGCACAAGCGAACGGGTCCAGACGAAATGATAATCAACTTTCATTTGATTTCCTTGCTTTGCACAACATTGTCCAACGTTATGGCACTTTCACAATTCCACATAATTGCGTCGCTTTAACACTCGGCCAATCGTCGCGTTCCTGAAAGGGTTGATCACGACTGCAACCAGCTCGTCCATTCCTGATCGATTTTCGAAATCGAGTTTTGATTTTTTTTTGTTTTGACGACGCGGAGTCCGGCGACTTCCGGCATTATCCGTGGAATGTAGATGAGTTTTTTTGTGCTAAATCTGTCCGCGCCCCATAGCATAGCAGCGCTCAAGGAAAGCCAGTTGGGATTATACGCACGGCAAAAGTCACATTGCGCATGACAACCGTCGTGAACCGTGTCCGCTGGCTTGAAGCACGGTCTCGTTGGGGAGTTTTTAGATTAAACCGGGATGGGAGCTCAACAGTCGAATCGGAGTTAATTAAAGACTACTAGATTACAGCAGTGATTAACTTTCTACACTCTCGTGCAACCTGGAGGATACTGTAGTGCCAGACACTCAGTGTTTTTGACAAAATGGTACGCGCCGCGCAACAACTCGCCGAAATGTAGCGCAGGGTTGCCAACCTGTCTTCACCAAGTAAAGCCAGACCTTGTCCAAAAAAGCCAGATAACAGTTTGAAGGCATATAGACATAAAACACGCATAACCAAACACAAAATATACATTAAAACTCGTCAGAAACATCGATATAATACAATTGCAATCTATAGAAGCATTTTCTTTCCCCGTAACTGTACTGTCGTACATTTGTTTCTTATCAATAACATCGATCATTTTTAGGACAACAGTAAAATCTTTGCCATATTCTGTGCACCCTGCATGGTCATAGATTCTCGCCAGAAGAGATTTGTAATGAATATACAGCTCAGAGAATGTTTTGCCAGAGCCAAGCCTTTACGACTGAAAAAAAGCCAGAAAAAGTCAAATTTTGTCTGGCTCTTTTTATTTCCAAAAACAGCCAAAGGTGTTGAAAAAAAGCCAGAATTTCAGAATCTGGTTTCCAAAAGGCCAAATTGGCAGCCCTGATGCAGCGTACGACCCACACCAGATCCGATATTCTTCTACAAGCCACTGTTTTTTAAAACTATGAGTCACAAAATCCATAGTATGCTTCACAATGAGTTTGCACAAGAAATTAAATGATTTCAAACTCACTAACAAATCGGGAAGCGATACAGTTGCTTGAGCACACGCCACCAAACCTGGTAGACTGGATTCGATTCCCGGTCGAGCCATACCAAAGACTTGAAAAAAGGTATTTGTGTCCTTCCAGCCTCGTGCTCGGTGTTAATGTGTGGATGCAAGGGAACAGTTCACGCGCGGCGCTGCCACTGGCTCGCCATCAGTGCAGCATTCACTGCGAAAGCAACCGCGTGGAACACAGCGCAGAGTATGAGATGGGCGCCGCCGCAGAACACTTGTGACACTCCGAAAGGAGTACAGAAAGTAAACGTGGTGCAAAGAAACTGAACTGTAACGTACCAATAAAGACTAATGCAAGTAAATAATGCATGTGCAACAGTTGAGTATACATTATACAGACTCTGTTTTGCTATCTTTTGCCCAAAAATAAAACCTTGAAATATTTGTATGCTTTATCAGAAAATCCATCAGGTATGCGAAAAATGTGAGCTGCATCAACATATCCAGCCAACTAGTTTCGCTGCAATGTTTCTCGGTGAAAAGGTCATCACCTTAAAGATTAGCGAAGGCACGCGCACACCTTGTGGTACTTACACTGGCGAATTGCCCATTTTACTCAATGATTTTCAACGTGGTCCAGGTGGACCACCGGTGTCGGAATTTCTAGTGCTCCAGAGAGAGTTTAAATCCTTGATAAAACGTTCCTGAAAATTGTGACTTTTACTCTACAGTAAGTTATGTAAGACCACCTATGTGCAATACAGTTTCGACTGGTTGTTCATGCGGTGTCGGCATAGCAAAGTGGACCATCGGATAATTTTTGAAAAAGATGGGTCCAAGGTTAAGAACCACTGGTTTAACCCCCACGCATGTGCTTTGTGTCTCGCATGTCGAGCAGGGGCGTAACAAGGTTGCAGTAGATGGCGCCCAGGGCAAGAAGCAAGTTTGGCGCCCCCATTTTAACCTGTTCAGGAAGTTCGTGCTAGATCACATTTCCCGGTAATGGGATGAACGCCTTTCGAAGCCACTTGCATGAAGAACGTTTCGCAACCATGACCGTCGAGTTCACTGAGCGGGTAGCAGCACCGGCTCCACGGCGGCAACCTGCTGCCAGAAGTGCAGATGCTCTTTTGTGTGACGCGTCATCACGTGATAACGCGCGCAGCAGCGGCACCATCCAAAGAAACTGTTGCGTGGCGAATCGGTTCTGGTTGTGGTACATACATGCAGTCGAGACAAACTTTGCCGTATGATACTAGGATATGTTTTAAGGCTTCAGCCTTGCCGTCAGAAAGCACTAGTGCTGCGCTTACCTACATCAGTATATGTGCTGACTGTTTGATGGGGGCAAGTACACAGCTAAATCTTTAGATTCCATGCTGCTTACATATCAACAAGCAAAGTACTGGATTGTGTCAACTGCCCGGGAGAAAAACGTCGATCCGGTGTGTCGAAGCACCGACAGGGTTCCCAAAACGTTCATAAAATTTTGATGACTGAGATCCACGCTTTGCATTGGCTTCAGGGGGGCGGCCACGATCGCTGCCAGTCTGGCGACAAGTAAAGTACATCGTCATGCGGGATTGGTTTATGGTGATGAATTTCAAGCAGTCGCAACTGCCTATTTTCCGGAGATATTAATACCGAACTTTCATTTAAACGAACTAACGAAACATACACAAAGGGACGAAGGACGACACTTATGTGGGCATTAGGGTTATAACTTTTTTACAACCTCTATAACCTGTATCATATTTTGATGAACTTTTGGTAGTAATGAAAGGAATGGACCTTCATTTGGTCATATTTTTGAAAAAAGTGCCCCCGGACTCAAAATGAAATTTTCATAAATCCTACCAACAACCAGAATAATACCGTTGTAAGGTTAATATCTGTTCAATCATAACATAACCAAAGGCAATTTTCTCTTTAATAACACAGGAAAAAAACACATAATCAGGGTAATGATAATATAAAATAGGCCATTACAACTCAAAAGATGATGATTTTCATTGTTGGTTAGCAACGATGAATCGAAGTGGAACGTTGCTCTTGTCCTTACATGCAGCATGAACTTCCTGCATCGCTTAGATTGCTCGTTCACAGCATTGAATTCTGCGTGGGATATCAATTCTTGATGGCTCTTGCTTCCAGTGTTTTCTGAGACATACCCGTGCTGATTGGTAGGGCGCTAAAGCCTCCTCTAACACAGCAAAGTCGGTGACACGGAACGTCTGGTCTGAGAACCATCGGTCAGCCCATGCAGTGCAAATGAAGAGACAAACTCGCTTCAGCCTACGCCTTGCATCTGCCATGACTATGAAGGCAAGAATTGCAAGTATGGCTCTTGAATTCCAGCGAGCATTGCCGATGTTGTGAAGTTTTTTAAATTCCACCAGTGGGAATCGGCCATGTTCATCATGGAAGCGCATAACTCTTGTCAGGTGGTAGAGAAACCGCGTATCATCTCTCCACCTTGACCGATGAGAAAGTTAGTTGTTCAGTCCACAAAAGCTTCGCCTCTTTGAAAATTTTCTTCAGTCTATCTTTCCTGCTTTTGATATCTGGTGCCATGTGTTTAAAGCGGCCAATTACATCTTTCTTTAGTGGCATTCTTGTTCTGTCCATTAATGGGATTTGCGCTAATGGGATAGGCCCTCTCACCATCGTGGATTTCTTGAAGTCAATCACATTCTTTTTCCAAATCTTCTTGTTCCTCTCAACTTCGCTGTAACTCTTTCTGTGCGACATTCTCAGCCAACCATTCGCTGTGGAACAGCTTGAACGACACACAACGTCACCAATTCGACATGTTAGTGCATGTATGAAGGTGAGAACAGAAATTGAAATTCCAGAATTCTGGGATGGCATCAGGCGTACAACACAGCACTAGCTGAACAAAACAGATTTTTCCAACTTTACAGTCTACATGGCTTATGCAGTGAAAGTGAAACTGAAACTTCAGGATTCTGGGAAAGCTGCAAGCTTCAATATATCACTACTAAACAAGACATATTCCCCAAATTCACATGGCCTATAAAGTGAAAGCAAGAATAGAAACTAAAACTCCAGTATGTTATGATGGCAGTACAACTTATCATTGATCCATTTTCAGTCAAATTGACTTGTAATGGTCCTTGTGATAACTTAGCACGGTTTCATATTTCACATCATTGGCTGTAATGTGTATTTAATAGTTTTCTGTTTCGGCGGGACTTTTTTGAAAGGGTGTTGAAAATGGAGTTTGGTTTCTTCAATTATACCAAAAAATTCATCCAATCATGATGCAGGACTTTGATTTTGGAAAAAAAGTTCAAAAAGTTATAACCCTAGTGGGCATGGAATGATTCTTGTTGTGGTGATAATTTGCATACCTGGCTTGTGCTACAGTACACAGACGGTTACTCAGGCTATTTTGATATCTTGCAAAACCGCCTACCAATTGTGGGACATTGTTGTTGCCAACGTGACATCACACATCGCAGCTGCAACTATTGATCTCAAGCAAAGGCGAGTTGTTGAGAGGCGCGTACGCGAAACAGAAAAATCTTGAAACCAAATTCAAAGTTGGCGGAGCCATGTAGCTTGCTCTGAAATATCTTCAATCTGATTCTACGACAGTGCTTACTTCGGTTTATAGTTTATGGATCTACTGCTTTTTGCAAAAAAATAGTGAAGATCTCGAATTTAGCCGAGAGCCCTAATATATACGTTTCCTTGCGTGACCCTTTTGCATTGGCGCATTTTTTTTCGAAGAGTTGTCATAAAAGCAACTTGCAGCATCATTCAACTTGCGGTCCAATAATATGCGCTGAGCATGCGTGGCGTGAAACACGCAGGCCACATACGAATGTCCTGAACTTCTTTTCTCAGCAAATCACATTCCCGTAGTGCACATCTGTTTCTTCAGGAATCTCGTGATATATGCCCCGTTTTTTCTTTTTGAGAAAGCAACTGCGTAAGCCACCACCTTTCATGCAAATAGATATCGGTTGCTCAACGGTAACAAGCGCATACATGTGAGTTAATAAACCTTTAAACTGACGTATGTATAGCTATTATACTATTTCATCCGCTGCAGCTGACTGCTCAGATTGCAGTTATTACGTGTAGGCCTCCCATCCAATATTCAGGCGAGCAGGTGAAAGTTCGGGAAACAAAAGATCGCGGCAGTGTATGTTGTTGTGAGTTCATCAGCAAAACTAAACGTCAATTTGATTTTACCTTAGATAAGATCTTGAAGTACACCGAACTCACGTACAGAGAACAAACAAAATTTCTTGCAAGTTACTCAAGTGGTAGCAAATCCGAAACTGCTGCCGTACAGCTTTTGCGATTTAAGACAACCTTTTTTTCCCGATCTCGCTTGTCACCGACATAATTCCACTTTCTATAGTTTACGCGACTCTACTCGTGTAACGGAAGAGCTATGCGAGACATTTGGCAGAAATCGAAAAAGCCCCGGTGCGCAACATTTCTCAAATGACAGGGTTAGGGTCCCGATTTTGGATGTGCAGAGAGCAGAGCAATGCTTCCAGCCCTTGGACAAGAAACAGGAAATCAAGGCCAATTGATGAGATAGAGAATCGCTTTGATGCAACAGCTGAAAGCCCTGACCTACACACGTGCGCATGAATAGTGAACGGTCTTGCAATACAGGATTGCGCAAGCGACTTAACTCTCGATTCGGCTGACTACAGCAGGTCAAAGAGTCGTAGGGTCAAACGGTCATAGACGGATAAAGAAGACCGTTGTAAACATCCTCAGAGAAAAAAAACGCTGCCACATACTTTACACAGGAAATGCACGGAGTGCGATGATTCTAAAGATTTTGAGCAGAACAAGCCATTTTCCATTTCACGCCGGCACACAACTATGTGTAAGCCTTGGATAAACAGTTCAGTTTCGTTTGTGCGCGCTTTCTGTACTCCTTTCGGTGTGTCACGAGTGATCTGCGGCGCCCACTTTCACTTGCTTGCGCCGTTGAGCACTTTCACAACTGACAGCGACAGTGAGTGCATTGCACTGATAGCGGGTCAAGAGCAGCACTGCGCATGAACCGATTGCTTGCATCCACCCATTAACGCCCAGCACGATGCCTGACAGGCCGGAAGTACCGTTTCCCAAGTTTTCAGTATGACCTGTCCTGGAACCAAACGCAGTAAATCAGCTTTTATGCCGCGTGCTCAACCAACTCTGCCACTTAGCCGGTAAGTCCATTGCTGTTTTTTGAACTGCGCAAGAATTGACAGGCTGTTGCAGTGCTACTGACTGCATTTGTGGCTAAATATTAAGTTGATGTAGTTCGGTGGTTCCCAAAGTATGGGTCGCAACCCAAACAAGGGTCGCGAAGGGTCAAAAAATGGGTCGCACAGAGGCGATTCAAACCTGGGCTGTATATTTTCATCGTTACCACTGCTTGCTGTGTCTGTGTTTAGCGTATATACTTGAGAAAAAGTAGATTGCTGACAATGAAAACGAACTTAGCAACTTACTGCCAAAAATCATCTACACAATCAATACATTTTTCATGTTAAAATACGCTCTTTGAGGTTTGGGTCGTGAGATTTTCACCAAACTCAGATTTGGGTCGCGCTCAGAAAAGTTTGGGAACCGTTGCTATAGTTGAACGTAATTTTGCCGCAATACTGCATAGTGGGCCTTCTAAAATCATGTTAATGGATGTGAACCATGAGTCAAAAAGTTTCAGAAACATTGTATGTCAGATCTTTAAATTACTGCACGATACACTTTTTTTGTGCCAAAAAAGCATAAAAACAAGAATAACATCGCAGTACCACGTGTCATTCATTGCCCAAGAATATGTTATCGGATCGAGGAGAACTGTACAGCCCTATAAGCTTTTGATTTTCGCATGCAGGTCCGCTGTTACTGTAAAGTGCATGTAAACCCAATGAAACTATTTTTTTGCACAAAAATGTCCTGCGCTTTAAATTTTTTATACCACTGTTCCATGAGATAAACATCTATTCTTACCCAAAGCTATGACGCTCGCTTGCTTTTTCAATGACTGGCGTTTGCAGCTATATTGTGTCGAAACACTTTATACCTGAGCAAGTCGAAAAAAACTTGAAGACATGGGTTTGCACTTTCCAGTTACAAACCGAGGGGCAGACCTCGGACAAAACTATGCATAAAAAAGCATAGGAACCTTCAAGAACGTCATAAGGGTTCGAAAATACAGACCAAAAGGTTTTAGCCATGCTACATTCAGGAATGTGATTGGCTGTCAGTCCACATCTACGCTGTGGTGCAGTTACTAAACGCTCCCACTTCACGCATCGACTAGGCAGACGACTGAAGGCAACTTCATTAACATTGCCATGTTTCCAAATGACGGCAACCACTTCAAAGGGCTGTAAAATATGAATAGTATTGACAAACAACTCGTCCAGTGACGCGTCAGCTGCCGCAAAAGCATGTTCAAGATTGTCAGAACTTCCATTTTCAGTGCTGTTTGAATAGGTCAGGGGCCGGTAACCTGCAGCTCCGGAGCCGCATGTGGCTCTCTCTGGATTTGACATAACTTAGAATGTAAATTCCCAGTTTGATTATTATTAGAATTAAGTTTAATAAAATTTAACCTATGCCCCTGTGAAATGGAATGAAAATAAAACGGTACC